>Ga0255166_1000099_pt1 | contig 45462 bp, 37 predicted proteins | sample Atl_Cont_RepC_8d_FD_186013 | JGI IMG/M metagenome (GOLD analysis project Ga0255166, IMG submission 186013) | Freshwater microbial communities from Altamaha River, Georgia, United States - Atl_Cont_RepC_8d | ecosystem: Environmental > Aquatic > Freshwater > River | place: USA: Georgia | collected...
ACCAAACATTGACCGACCTGAGCACCAACCTGGTGGCGGTCAAGGCCTTGGTGGGTTCGACCTCGGTGTCCTCGCAGATTTCCACGGCGGTGGGTGCGCCGACGAATGGCAACACAGCGGCGTCGGGCCTGTTTGTGCAGGTGGAGTCGCTGATCTCGGCGGCTGCCACGACCCTGGGCAGTCAAATCACAGCGCTGGATACGGCTGTCAAAGGTGCGGGCTGGAGCTCGGCGACGTACCAAACATTGACCGACCTGAGCACCAACCTGGTGGCGGTCAAGGCCTTGGTGGGTTCGACCTCGGTGTCCTCGCAGATTTCCACGGCGGTGGGTGCGCCGACGAATGGCAACACAGCGGCGTCGGGACTGTTTGTGCAGGTGGAGTCGCTGATCTCAGCGGCAGTCGCAGCTTTGAAAGGGACTGCTAGCTCGAGTTACGACACGCTGGGTGAAATCCAAACTGTCCTGGAGGGCATCAACACCATCATCGGATCCATCACCGCCGAGGGCAGCAACGACACTGTCGGTGAATTGCTGCTTGCACTGCGTAATGATTTGACTGCGTTGCAGTCCACCCCGGTTTTGACGGACGCGCAAGTCAACGGTGCGTCCCTCGTGCTGACCTACGCTGACGCGCAAAACCTAGACGCGACCAACAAGGCCGCCGCGTCAACCTTTGCGGTGAAAGTCAACGGTGTTGCAGTGACTGTGGATGCTGTCTCGGTCAATGCGGCCGCCAAAACGGTCACTTTGACGCTTCACACGGCTGTTGCAAAGGGCGACACCGTTTATGTCAGCTATACAGATCCGAGCACGGGTAACGACGTCAGTGCAACGCAGGATGTCAATGGCAACGACGCGGTCTCGTTCGTCAATGTGTTCGTGAGCAATGGCACCACGGATACGACGGGGCCAACTGCCGTGGCTTCGATCAGCTCAATCAGTGCCGACACGGGCGTCTCTGACGCCGACTACATCACCAACCAAGCCTTCCAGACGGTGAGTGGTACTTTGTCCGTAACCTTGGCTGCGGGTGAAAAGGTGCAGGTTTCTGCCAATGGTACGAATTGGTTTGACGCGGCTGTTGGTGGTGATCAGTGGTTGGCACAAGTCATCTTGACCTCTGGTACGCATAACCTTCAAGTCCGCACAGTCGATGCTGCAGGCAACATTACCGCAGGCGATTCAATCGAATATACGCTGGACAGGTCGGCGCCAAGTGCCCCAGCAATCACTGACAGCCAAGGTGCGGATGACAACAGCGTCCTGACCAATGACAGCACGCCCACCCTGGTGATTACTGCGGCAGCCGGCTCGACAGTTGGCGTTTACATGAACGGTGCTTTTGTCGGTAATGCTACGGAAACAGATACCGTCGGCACGTTCAATTTCACAAGTTTGACGCTGAACGATGGCGTGCAGCATTTCACGGCTAAAGCCACTGATGCGGCGGGCAACGTCAGTGCGGCGTCTGTTGCGATGAGTGTGACAGTAGATACCCAAGCGGTTGCTGGTACCTTGTCTGTGGTGGATTTGTCTAGCGGCTATGGTTCACCACTCAATACGTCTGACCCCACATACACTTTGTCTTTGATCGGTAATGAAGCGGGATCAACGGTTACTTATCAGTACAAGCTGGACGCTACCGATCCAGCCGCGACGGATGTCACTGTATGGACTGACATTACAGACAACGTTGCCGGCCAAGATGTGACGGGTTTTGATGGGCGCTATGACTATCGCGCGCAAGTGGTGGATGCCGCTGGCAACGTCTCGTACTCCAACATCGTCACGCTGAATGTCACAGCGACCCCTCCCACACTTGGTACACCAGATCCTTATACAGAATTGACCAATGGTGGGAACAGCATTGGAGACACCATCGCGCTGACCATTACCTTTGATGCGCCGGTCAATGGCTTGACCAGTGGCACAGCCAATGGCATTTTCTTCATTGGTGGAAGCGCAGTTGACGCCGTTTGGAGTGGTTCCTCTGGGACCAACGAACGTGTTCTCACTTATACGGTGGTGTCGGGTCAAAACGGACTGGCAGAGATCGATGAAGCTGCGCTTAAAGCAGCGCTGATTGGCGGAATCGTCAACGAAGGCGGTATTGCGTTTGCGTACAGTGGCGCGATTGCGGATATTGATTCGGTTGCGCTGCCGGTGGTGGATGGAGCTGAGCCAGCGATTGACGCAGTTACGGCAACCAACGGCACATACATTGTTGGTGATACGGTGTCGATCACAGTGACCTACGATGAAGCTGTTACGGTAGATACGACTGACGGCACGCCGACGTTGACGCTGAGCAATGGGGCGCATGCTTCTTATGCATCGGGGTCGGGTACGACGGCTTTGGTGTTTGAGTACGTTGTCACCGAAGGTGACACGGATGCGTCTGATCTTGATGTGACGGCGATCAGTGCTGGTGGCGGGACGATGCTGGATGGTGCTGGTAATGCGGCGAGCACGGCACTGGGGGCTGTGGATCTGGCTACAGGCGCAGCGGTGGTTGTGGATGCCAACAGTCCGACCGTTGCAGCAAGTACAGATCAATCCGATGGCCATTTCACGATTGGCGAAATCATCAACATCACGTTGACCTTCTCGGAAAACGTCACTTTGACTGGCTCAGATGGTCTGAACATCACGCTGAGCACTGGCGACATCTTGAATGTGGCGGCAGCCAATCTGAATGGCACTACCACTACGGTCACCAAGGTCTACACCGTGAGCGCGGGCGATACATCGAGTGATTTGACAGTGACCTCTGTTGCGCTCGGGGCTAATGCTGCGTTGACAGATGCGGCAGGTAACGCGGCAAGTTTGGCCTCCTTGACGGCCAACATCGCAGCAACCCATGCCATCGTCATTGATACAACCGCTCCAACAATTTCAAGCGAAGAGATTGCCTCTGCTGAGGGTGTACAAAACAGTTACCTCAACGTGGGTGATGTCCTCACGACGACCGTGACATTTGATGAGGCAGTCAATGTGACGGGGACTCCTCGCCTTAAATTGAACATTGGTGGGACTACCGTCTATGCTGATTACGCAACTGGCACAGGCACAAACGAGCTGACCTTTACCTATACCATTCTGGCGGGCCAGACGGATGCCAATGGCATTAGCATTCCTCAGGATGCGTTGACTCTGAATGGCGGCACAATTTCTGATCTCGCTGGCAATACCGCCACGATCACCAAGGCGGCAGTAACCGATAACGGCAGCTACATGGTGGACACGACGGTGCCCGGCACCCCTACCATCGACGTAATCGCATCCTCCGACAACGGGGCCTCGTCAACCGACAATATCAGCTCGATTGCCACGCCGCAGGTGTTGGTGACGTTGGGCGCTGGCTCTGCAGTGGGTGATGTGGTGACTTTGAAGGCGGGTTCGTCGACGGTTGGCACTTTCACTTTGACGCAGGCCGAAATCACCAATGGCAATGTGACGATGACGGCTTCTGCGTTGGGAGCGCAAGGCACCTATGTGTTGAAAGCTTATGTGACCGATGCAGCCGGTAACGTAGGTTCTGACTCGGGCACCATCAGCTATGTCCTCGATTCGACCAACGATGCTCCGACGGCTTCCTTTGTCAGTGCTGGCAGTACATCCTTCACGATCCTCGCGTCTGACGTTGACGCTGAGCCGAACTGGAGTACGTTGTCTTTGGTGACGCCAGTGTTGGGTGCGAACAGCGTGACCGACGGCTCGAATACCACCTTTAACGTTGCTCAACAGTTGAGCCCAACAGCGATTGATTTGTCTGTGACCGACTTGACGAACACGACGGCTGTGGCTGTCGGTGGTCATTTGGTGTCTGTGGCCTTGGGTACATCCGGAGCCAACCAGTTCGATGCAGCCTCTGGGTATGGCGTTTACTACGGTTTTGGTGGAAACGATACGCTGACCGGCGGAGATAACGGGAACACCTTTATTGGCGGTGCTGGTAGTGACAACTTGACGTTAGGTGCAGGCGTGGACAAAGTGCTATTCGACAGCTTGTCAGGTGTTGATACCGTGAATGGTTTCACCCCGTCCACAGACTTGGTGCAGTTGGCCAAGTCCGTCATGACGGCCTTGGGTGCTGTCGGTGCCTTGTCATCTACCGAGTTTGAGTCCAACGCCACCGGCGCAGCATCTACGGCAGGCGCACATGTGATCTATAACCAGACCACGGGCGCCTTGTTCTACGATGCCGACGGCTCGGGTGTGGGGGCAGCCGTGCAATTGGCGACCTTCACAGGGGCTCCGGTGCTGACGCACAGCGATATCTTCATCGTCTAACCCACCTCAACCCCACCCACACCCGCCCCCCACAAGGAGGCGGGTGTTTTTCATCCTCTTCCATGAAGCTCATCCGCACCCTTGTCATCCTGACCATCGTGGCCATGGCCGCTTGCGGTGGAGGCGGCGGAGGCGGGGGCTCCTCACTCAATGCCGGCAACAGCTTCTTTGGACCGGCCACGTTGGCGGGCACGTTCAGCTATTACCGCGATGGCAGTCAGAACAACCCCGTGAGTTATTTGTATGCGAAGGACATCGACGGCGATGGTCTGGACGAGGTGTTCATGGTGGCGTTCGAGACCCAACCCAACACCCCAGCGCAGTACAGCCCCACAGGTGTGCGCGTGTTTGGCTGGAAGGCCGGCGTGTTCCAGGACCTGACCGCGCAGTGGTTGCCCGGCGGGCTGGACCAAGTGGGTGGTGTGGGCGATGTGGCCTTTGGTGACTTCGATGGTGATGGTCGGCTCGATGTGTTCTTGTCCGCCTACACCGACATGGACCATCCGGTGCAAGCCTATGCCTTGATGAATCGCGGCACGTCCTTCGACCGCGTGGCCTTGGGGGAAAAGACCTGGGAGCACGCCGTCGCCTCGGCCGATGTCAATGGCGACGGCTATGCCGATGTGCTGGTGGCGGGGTATTCCGACTTTCCGCAATACATGGGCTCACCGACCGGCCTGGTGCCATACCAGGGCATGGTGGGCAGCTCGGGCCTGACGCTGGGCGACTTTTTGGGTGATGGCACGGTGCAGGCCATTTTTGTGGATGCTGACCCACAGTCCGACTGGAGCTCAGGGCCGTACGACACGGCGTTGTACCGCATCGGTGTGGACGATGTCCTGCAGCGCGTGAATCTGACCCGCCTGGGCGCTTTGCCGCGCCCGCGCCTGGCAGCGGCCGAAGATGCCACGCATTCCAGCCACGACATTCGCGCGCGGGCGGTGGACTTCGACAACGACGGTCGTCTGGACGTGGTGGTGTTCAGCTACTTCTTCCTCAGCGGCACGCAAGACCCGGAGTCGGCCTATCGCAGCGAGATCCAGTTCCTGCGCAACACGGGCAGCGGCGTGTTTGAAGACGTGACCGCAGCGGTGCGCGTGGGCTACGACACCACGGGCTATGTGGGCTACACCCCCGTGTTCCGAGACGTCAATGGCGACGGCCGGTTGGATCTGTTCACCAGCCAGCCCGACTTCTTTCCCAGCCACCGACACAAGTCGTCCACGCTGTTGCTGCAACAGGCCGACGGGACGTTCAAGGACACCGCCAAGGCCGAGTTGTCCGGCGTGATTGCCGGCAGTGGCGGTCAGGCTGTGCTGGCCAAAGGGCCTGCAGGGAAATGGTTCCTGGTGAAAGAGGGCGCTTGGCAGCGCGACAGCTTCACCCGAATCTGGATTCACCCGGTGGTGGGGTGGTGAGCGGCCAACAGGCGTTACCCTAGGAGCATGAAACTTCTGCTCTCCCTACTGCGCTTGGTACTGACGTTGGTGGGCGGTTTGATCGGTCTGATCTTCGCCGGTTTGGTGATGGTCTTGATCCTGAGCCTGGTGCTGGTCGGCGTGCTGTGGGCCTGGTTGCAGGGCCGTCGCGCCCAGCCGGGAGCGCAGTTCGCGCAGCATCTGGATCGGCACTTCAAACGATCCGGTGCGCAGGTGTGGATGCGCGGCAGTTGGACGCTCCGGACCGGCCCCCAACCTGCGCCTCCCGACGTGGTCGATGTGCAGGTGCATGAGGTGGCGGCCACGAAAACGCCGGAAACGCAGAAGGAGCCGCCGCGGCTGCGGAAGAACGCGCCTGAAGATCGCGCCGGATAAGTCAATGGGCTGCGTCAGGCAGCACAGACCGGAGCGAAGCAACCCCTGGCAGCCCGACAGCTTCTCAATACTGCGACTTCGGCAAATCCACCGCCATCCCATCCATCGCTTCGGTCAACACGATCTGGCACGACAGTCGGCTGTTGGCCTGGCGTTCGCAGGCGGCGAAGTCGAGCATGCCGTCTTCGTCGCCTTTCATCGGCGGCAGTTGCGAGGCCCAGGGCTCGCGCACATGGACGTGGCAGGTGGCGCAGGTGAGGGTGCCGCCGCAATCGGCGGCCACGCCTTCGATGTCGCCACCGAGGGCGGCGCGCATGAGGTTGGTGCCGGGTTTGGCTTGCACGGTGCGGCCTTCGGTTTGGCCGTGTTCAAAGAAGATGACAGAGATCATGGTGTTCGATGCATTGAAAAAAGAGCGTGAACGGCCAGCAACTCAGATGCGGCCAAAGTACTCGCGGCGTTGAAACTCGGTTTTGTCTTCGGCGTCGTCGAAGCGCTGTTGTTCGGCGGCCTTGATGCGCTGGTAGTAGCGCACGAAGGTTTCGCCAAAACCCGCCACCATCGCCGCATCGTCGCCCAGGGCTTGCAAGGCGTCGCCCAGTCGGTTGGGGATGCGTGCCTCGGGTGGCGGCTCGGCGTAGGGCGATTCGCTCGCGGGTGGCGGCTCCAGTGCCGCGTCGATGCCCGACAGTCCGGCGTGGATTTGCGCCGCCATGTAGAGGTAAGGATTGGCAGCGGGTTCGCCGAGCCGATTCTCGATGCGGGTCGCCGCATCACCCGGCGCACCAATGACGCGCAGCATGGCGCCCCGGTTGTCGAGTCCCCACAGAATGGACTGCGGCGCCAGCGCGTTGGGCCGAAAGCGCCCAAAGCCGTTGGCTGTGGGCGTGCACATCACCGTCATGCCTTTGGCGTGCGCGAGCAAGCCCGCGAGGTAATGCGCGCCCAGGTCGCTCAGCACATGGTGTGCGTCGTGAGGGTCGCTGCCGGGCGCGGACGCTTCGCGCGCCAACGCGTTGCGGCCATCGTGCAGCGACACCAGCGATTGGTGCAGGTGCCAGCCGCTGGACATGATTTGCTCGAACGGCGGACGGCACATGAAGGTGGCGTGGTAGCCCGCGCGACGCAAGGCCTGCTGCACCGCGCTGCGAAACAGCACCATGTTGTCGGCGGCGGTGAGGGCGTCGGTGGCGTCGAACACGGCCTCGACCTGGCTCGGGCCCAATTCGATTTCAAGCGAACTCAGCGGCAGTCCCAAGGCTTGCGCGGTGTGTTGCACGATGCGCATCGGTTCTTCGGCGCGGTCAAACCACAGCTCCGACAGCAGGTGGTAACCGGGGTGGATCAGGCTCACTTCGGGCGCGGGGCCGGGCCACGCGGCTTGCGCGGGGTCGGTGTCGCTACCGTGGGCGGCGTCGCGCAAGCGGTAGACGTGGAACTCGATCTCCAGCCCGCACACCATGCCCAGGCCACGTTCGGCCAGCAAGCCCAACGCACGCTGCAATTGCGCGCGGGTGTCGTAGGGCACGGTGTCGCCGTCGACAAAGCGCGGCTGGCACTGGATCCAGCCTGTTTTGTCGGCCCAGGGCAGGATGCGAAAGGTCTCGGGCAGCGGCTCCAGCACCACGTTGTTGGCGCAGGCCAGGCCGGGCAACTGGTCGCGGATGCCCGGTTCGAACACCCGGAAGGCCGTGCGGTCCGAGGTGTCCTTGAGCATGAGCGTGCTGACCATGCCCACGCCCTTGCGCAAAGCTTGGAGGGCCGCAGAGCGGGTCAGGGTTTTGCCGCGCGTCTGGCCGTGGGTGTCGCACCAGACGAACCGCACCAGCTCCAAGCCGCTGGACTCGATCAGGCGCGCGCAGCGCGCGAGCGCGTCGTGGGATGAATCGTTCACGGTGTGACTCAGGCGGGTGTGCGTGCGGTGTCCAGCGCCGCGTGCCAAGGCGCGCCCTCGCGCTTGGCGTCCACCGCCTTGCGCCACCAGTCTTGCCAACCCTCGGCGGGGGCGATGCCGTCCACCGTGTCGGGACCGATGCGTTGCACTGCCACCTCGGCTTGGGCCATGCCCAGCGGCAGGCGACCGGCCTCGACGTCGTCGATGGCCTGCATCAGCAAGCGGCGATTGGCCATGATGGCGCGATCACTCGTGCCCAGGTGTTCGCGCGTGCGGTCTTGGATGGGGCCCATGCTTTCGCAGGCCCATTGGTCGTGCACATTGATGTCGTCTTCGCCCATGCCCAGGTAGGTGCGCGTCATCTGCTCGTCCGGGTTGAAGCCCCATTGGTTGTGACGCCCAGACTTGGGGATGTAGTCGGGCAGCGTGATGTGCTTCAAGCGCTGTTCGCGCATGGCGGCTTTGTCCACCGGACCGGCGAAGCTGGTGAAGATGGCGTACCAGTAGGTGTTCGTGTCGTCCACCGGCACATGCATCTGCGTGATGGTCATGGTCTCGGACAGCGGGATGACAAAGGTGTGCGGGAAGATGGCGTTGGTCACGCGCACATGGGTGATGGCCTCGGTCATCGGGCGCAGCGCGGTCAGGCGCATGCCATAGGGCTGCGCCTCGACGCGGATGTCGGGTTGATCGAACTCGCGCATCACCTTTGTCATGGGCCAGCGCTGGCCTTGCACTTCGCCCGCGCTCGCACCCCGGAACTGGCGGCCATAGGTGTTCTCCAGCGACTCGTCGAAGAAGAAGCGGTGCAGGAACGAGGCGTGCGCCGGATCGACACCGACCTCGAAGGCTTGCAGCCAGTTGCAACGCCACAGGCCCTTGAAGGCGAAGGTGTGCGTACCCGGCGCGCTCAGCGCATCGATGGCGGGCAGGGGCGGGGGCGTGGTGCCCTCGTCGCCCAGCCACGCAAACAGGATGCCGCTGCGTTCGATCACCGGGTAGCTGCGCTGCTGCACATGTTGGCACAGCGTGCTGCCTGTGGGTTCGGCGGGGGTCTCCAGGCATTGGCCCGACACATCGAACTTCCAGCCGTGAAAGGGGCAGCGCAGGCCGTCGCCCTCGTGGCGGCCAAAGGAGAGGTCGGCCCCCCGGTGCGGGCAGTCGCGGTCGAGCAGGCCGTACTGGCCTTGGGCATCTTTGAACAGCACCAGGTCTTGGCCGAGCAGGCGCACCGCCTTGACCGGCCGGATGGCCATGCGCGCATCGAGCGCGGGGTTGAATTCGTCCACCAGCGCGACGGGCTGCCAGTAATGCCGCATCAACCGGCCTGCGGGGGTGCCCGGCCCAATGCGGGTGATGCGTTCGTTCAATTCTGCTTTCATGAGGGGTTGTTCTGGGTCAATGACAATGTGTCGAGGGTAACAAGGGCCGCGCGCGCCTGACAATGGGGCGCAGCCCGATGCGCGACAGCGCGTGATGTGAAGGGAGATGCCTGGATGAAACTGTGGAGGCGATGGAGCGCGTGTCTGCTCGTGGTGTGGGCGGGTTCGACCGCGGCGCAGGACACCGATGTGCAATTGCAAGTCGAGGTGCGCCAGCAAGACCAGACCTTTGTCACGCAGGCGAGTTATCGGCTGCCGCTGTCGATGTGCCAGTCCTGGCGTTTCCTGACCGACTACGACTCGGCCACGAAGATCCCCGGCATCGTCGAATCGCGCAGCCAGCGCGTGAGCGAGCGTGTGGTGCGCGTCGAGCGGGTCATGCAAGACCGCATCTTGCTCATCCCCATCCGCATGCGCACCTTGATCGAATACACCGAGTTACCGGGCACCGGCACGGACTTCGTGCAGATCGAGGGCGACAGCAAGTCCTACCGGGGCTCGTGGCGACTCGTGCCCGACGGCGGGGGCACGGTGTTCCGCTACCAGGCCGTGTCCGAACCCGACTCGGCCTTGCCCTTGGGCGTGATTCGCTACTTCGTCAACAACCGGCTGCAAAGCAGTTTCGCGGCCATGGCCCGCGCAGGCCTGGCGCGTCGGCAGCAGGGCTGTGACTGAACGCAGCCTCGGCATTGGATACAAAACTCGATCAAACACAGGGGATTACCCGGGTTTGGCCGTCTGAAACCGGCTTCGATGTATACAATTTTTCGCTATGCCCAAGCTCGCCCCATCCGTGCGCCACGATGCCGCGCCCGCTGAAGACAGCGGCTCGCACGCCGTCAAGGTGCAGTTGCGCCTGCGCGAGATGATCCTCGCGGGCGAGCTGGCGGCGGGCTCGCGCATCACCGAACTCGGCATGGTCGAACGACTGGGCGTGTCGCGCACGCCCATCCGCGCGGCGCTGATCCGACTGGAGCAAGAAGGCTTGCTGCAGATGCTGCCGGCCGGTGGCTATGTGGTGCGCACGTTTTCCGAATCCGATGTGGCCGATGCCATCGAACTGCGCGGCACGCTCGAAGGCTTGGCCGCGCGCCGTGCTGCCGAGCGCGGGGTGGACGATTCAGCGTTGGCGCCCGCGCGTCAGTTGCTGCGGGCCATCGATGACTTGCTCGCGCGCAGCGAACTCGACGACGCGGCCTTTGGCACCTATGTGCAATTGAATCGCCGTTTCCACGAATTGTTGGCGGGCTTGGCCCGCTCGCCGGTGTTGCAGCGCGAGATCGAGCGCGTGTGCGGCATGCCCTTTGCCTCGCCATCCGGCTTCGTCATTCAGCAGGCCACCTCGCCGCGTGCGCGCGACATGCTGGTGGTGGCACAGAATCAGCACTGGCTGGTCATCGAAGCGATCAGCGAGCGCGAGGGCGCGCGGGCCGAAGCGATTCTGCGCGAGCACTCGCGCCTGGCCCAGCGCAATCTGCGGGACGCCTTGCAGGCCCACACGGACATGCCGGGCGCCGGACTGATTCAACCCCGACCCATCCTCACCCATTAACCCCAAGGAGACTTTCAGATGCAAAAGCGATTCTTCATGCGCAGCCTGGTCGCCGCAGCCCTCGTGGCCACCGGTGCCAGCGCGGTTCATGCGCAAGACAAATTCAAGATCGGTCTGATCCTGCCCATGACGGGTCCGTTTGCCTCCACGGGCAAGCAGATCGAAGCGGCTGCCCGCTTGTACATGGCGCAAAACGGCGACACCGTGGCGGGCAAGAAGGTGGAGCTGATCGTCAAGGACGACACCAGCGCGCCCGACGTGACCAAGCGCATCGCGCAAGAACTCGTGGTCAACGACAAGGTCAATGTGCTCGCTGGCTTTGGCCTGACGCCCCTGGCTTTGGCAACGGCACCGATTGCCACCCAGTCCAAGACGCCGATGGTGGTGATGGCCGCGGCCACCTCCAGCATCACGCAGGCTTCGCCCTTTGTGGTTCGCACCAGCTTCACCTTGCCGCAAGCGGCGGTGACCATGGCCGACTGGGCACCCAACAACGGCATCAAGAAAGTCGTGACCCTGGTCTCCGATTACGGCCCGGGCATCGACGCCGAGAAGTACTTCAAGGACCGTTTCCTGTTCAACGGCGGCCAAGCGCCCGAGAGCCTGCGTGTGCCGCTGCGCAACCCCGACTTCGCGCCGTTCTTGCAAAAGGTGCGCGACATCAAGCCGGACGCTTTGTACGTGTTCCTGCCCTCGGGCGTGGGCGCGGCGCTGATGAAGCAGTTTGCCGAGCGCGGTCTGGACAAGGCGGGCATCCGCCTCATTGGCACGGGTGACATCACCGACGACGACATCTTGAACGGCATGGGCGACGTGGCCCTGGGCGTGGTGACGACCCAGCACTACTCGGCCGCGCACAACTCGCCGCTGAACAAAAAATTCGTGGCCGCGTTCGAGAAGGCCAACAACGGCATGCGCCCGAACTTCATGGCCGTCGGGGGCTATGACGGCATGCGCGTGATTTATGAGGCGGCCAAGGCCACCAAGGGCGGCAGCGGTGATGCCTTGCTCAACGCCATGAAGGGCCAGATCTTCGAGAGCCCGCGTGGCCCGATGTTCATCGACGCGCAGACCCGCGACGTGGTGCACAACATCTACATCCGCAAAGTCGAGCGCCTGAACGGCCAGCTCTGGAACACCGAGTTTGACGTCATCAAAGACGTGAAAGACCCGGGCAAGACCAAGTAACTGCCACACACCTGATCCATGCTGACCATCCTGTTTGATGGCATTGCCTACGGCATGCTGTTGTTCATTCTGGCCGTGGGCCTGAGTGTGACCATGGGTCTGATGAATTTCATCAACCTGGCCCATGGTGCATTCGCCATGCTCGGCGGTTACCTCACGGTGGTGCTGACGCAGCGCTACGAACTACCGTTCCTGCTGTGCCTGCCGCTGTCCTTTGCGGTGTGTGCACTGGTGGGGGCGGTGTTCGAGCGCACGTTGTACCGGCCCATGTACCGCAAGCCCCACCTGGATCAGGTGCTGTTCACCATTGGTCTGGCTTTCATGGCCGTGGCCGTGGCCGATTACTGGATGGGCGCGCAGCAGCAGATCATGCAGTTGCCCGACTGGCTGCGCGGTCGCACCGAGTTGTTCGAGGGCACGGCGTGGAACCTGGGCATGGGCCACTACCGCCTGTTCATCATCGCGGTGTGTGCGCTGCTCACCGTGGGGCTGCAATTTGTGCTCTCGCACACGCGCTTTGGCAGCCGTCTGCGCGCCAGCGTGGACGACGCACGCGTGGCCGCGGGCCTGGGCATCCGGGTCAACTTGGTGTTCGCGGTCACTTTCGCCGTGGGCTCGGGGCTGGCGGGTCTGGGCGGTGCGCTCGGGGCCGAGGTGCTGGGGCTGGACCCGACCTTTCCGTTGAAATTCATGGTGTATTTCCTCATCGTCGTCGCCGTCGGTGGCACCTCGTCCATCACTGGGCCGCTGCTGGCGGCGCTGTTGCTGGGTGTGGCCGATGTGGCGGGCAAATATTTCATCCCGAAGCTGGGGGCCTTCATCGTGTACTCGCTCATGATCGCCATCCTCATCTGGCGACCGCAAGGGCTGTTCAGCCGTCAGGGGGGCAAGTGATGGACGCACGTCAATCCCTGTTGCAAGCACGCGCCTGGCGTTGGCCCGAGTGGGTGTTCTGGTTGGTGGCCTTCGCTTCACCGGCCTTGGTCAGCCAACATGCGCTGATCGTCAACGAGATGGCCATCGTGGCGCTGTTTGCGGTGTCGCTGGACCTGATCCTGGGCTACACCGGCATCGTGTCGCTGGGCCACGCCGCCTTTCTGGGCTTTGGGGCCTACACCGCTGCGCTGTTTGCCAAACACATCCACCCCGACCCGACTTTGGGTTTGTTGGTGGGCACGGCAGCGGCCACGCTGCTGGGCGTGGTGTGTTCGTTCTCCATCATGCGCGGCAGCGACTTGACGCGGCTGATGGTCACGTTGGGCACCGCGCTCATCCTGCTGGAGCTGGCCAACAAATGGGACGACCTCACGGGCGGTGCCGACGGCTTGCAAGGCGTCATCCTGGGGCCGGTGCTGGGCCGCTTCGAGTTTGACCTGATGGGGCAGACCGCTGCGTGGTACTCGATCAGCGTGCTCTTTGTCTGCTTTGTGCTGATGCGCCGCTTGGTGCATTCGCCGCTGGGGGCCACGCTGATGGCGGTGCGCGACAACGCCTTGCGCGCCAAAGCCATCGGCATCGGTGTCAATGCGCGGCTGGGCTTGATCTACACCGTCTCGGCGGCGGTGGCGGGCGCATCGGGGGCCCTGCTGGCGCAGACCACGGGCTTTGCCTCGCTGGACGTGTTTGCCATGGACCGCTCGGCCGACGTCATGCTGATGCTGGTCATGGGCGGCGCGGGCTGGCTGTATGGCGGCATCGCGGGCGCGGTGTTGTTCAAACTGATGTACGACGTCATCGCCAGCATCACGCCGCAGTACTGGACTTTCTGGATCGGCCTGTTCCTGGTGGTGCTGATGCTGGTCGGGCGTGACCGTCTGTTCAAACCCTGGCGCTGGTTTGGCAAACGCTCGGGAGGTGCGGCATGAGCGCGACACCCACCATTGCTCTGGAAACCCACGGCCTGGTCAAACGCTTTGGCGGCATCGTTGCCACCGACCATGTGAGCCTCCAGGTCGCGCACGGCGCGCGCCACGCGCTCATCGGCCCCAATGGCGCGGGCAAGACCACGCTCATCAACCTCATGACCGGCGTGTTGCCGGCCACCGAGGGCCGCATCGTGCTGCAAGGCGAAGACATCACGCCGCTGGCGCCGCACGACCGCGTCGGTCGGGGCCTGGTGCGCACCTTTCAGATCAACCAGCTGTTCAGCTCGTTCTCGCCGCTGGAGACGCTCACGATGGTGGTGAGCCAGCACCGGGGGCTGGGCCGTCGCTGGTGGCAACCGCTGGGCCAGCGCGCCGATGTGGTCGAGCGCGCTGAGCAGTTGCTGGAACAGTTCCACCTCACCGACGTGTGCGAGCAGCGCACCGAGCATCTGGCCTATGGCAAGCGCCGCTTGCTGGAGATGGCCATTGCCTTGGCGTGCGAGCCGCGTGTGCTGTTGCTCGACGAGCCCGTGGCCGGTGTGCCGGCGGGCGAGCGCGACGAGTTGCTGCACACCGTGGCGCAGCTGCCCGCCGATGTGTCGGTGGTGCTGATCGAGCACGACATGGACTTGGTGTTTGGCTTTGCCGATCGCATCACGGTGCTGGTCAATGGCGCGGTGCTGACCGAGGGCACGCCACACGAGATCGCGCACGACGCGCGGGTGAAAGAAGTTTATCTGGGGCACGGACATGGCTGAGTTGCTGCGCATCGACAGCTTGCAGGCGGGCTATGGCGAGGCCGTGGTGCTGCAAGACATCTCGCTGAGCCTGGAGGAGGGCCACACGCTGGCGCTGCTGGGGCGCAACGGCACGGGCAAGACCACGTTGATGGACAGCATCGTGGGTGTGACCACCCGGCACGGCGGGCGCATCTCGCTGGCTGGGCAAGACATCCACGCGCTGCCCCCGCACGCGCGCGCCGAGGCGGGCGTGGGTTGGGTGCCGCAAGAGCGCAACATCTTCAAGTCGCTCACCGTGCACGAAAACCTCACGGCGGTGGAGCGCCCAGCCCGCGCGGGCAAGCGTGCCTGGACGCCCGAGCGCGTGTACGAGATGTTCCCGCGTCTGGCCGAGCGCAAGACCAACCTGGGCACGCAGCTCTCCGGCGGCGAGCAGCAGATGCTGGCCGTCGGTCGCGCGCTGGTGCTCAACCCGCGCTTGCTGCTGCTCGACGAACCGCTGGAGGGCCTGGCCCCCATCATCGTCGAGGAGTTGCTCAAGGCCATTGCCCGCATCACGCGCGAGGAGGGCTTGAGCGCCATCATCGTCGAGCAGCACCCGCAGGCCATCCTGGCGATCAGCCACGACGCCGTGGTGCTCGATCACGGCAGCGTGGTGCATCGCGGCCGCGCGAAGGACTTGCTGGACCAGCCCGAGCAGCTCGATCGCTTGCTGGGCGTGGCCAAGGTGGATTGATTTTTGTGGGCGTTGTGGGGCCACGGGCTCCAGAGGAGAAAAGCATGTTTCTGAAAAACACCTGGTATGTGGCGGCCAAGCCCGAGGACATCGAGGGCAAGCCACTGGGGCGACAAATCTGCGGACAACGCATGGTGTTCTACCGCGACGGCGAAGGCAAAGTCGCGGCGCTGGAAGATTTCTGCCCGCACCGTGGCGCGCCGCTGTCGCTGGGCTTTGTGAAAGACGGCAAGCTGGTGTGTGGCTACCACGGCCTGGAGATGGGCTGCGACGGCAAGACCATCGCCATGCCCGGTCAGCGCGTGCGCGGCTTCCCGCCCATCCGCAGTTTCCCGGCGGCCGAGCGTTATGGCTTCATCTGGGTCTGGCCCGGTGACGCCGACAAGGCCGACCCGGCGCTCATCCCCGACCTGCCGTTCTTTGACAACCCGGCTTGGGCCTATGGCGGCGGTCTCTACCACGTCAAGGCCGACTACCGCCTGATGATCGACAACCTGATGGACCTCACGCACGAGACCTATGTGCACGCCAACAGCATCGGTCAGCCCGAGATCGACGAGACGCCGTGCGTCACCAAGACCGAGGGCGACCACGTCGTGACCAGCCGCCACATGAGCGGCATTCAGGCGCCGCCGTTTTGGAAGATGGCCATGCGCGCCAATGGTCTGCCCGAAGACGCACCCGTGGACCGCTGGCAGATCTGCCGCTTCTCGCCGCCGAGTCACGTCATGATCGACGTCGGTGTGGCGCTGCAAGGGCAGGGTGGCTTTGACGCGCCGGACGACAAAAAGGTCTACAGCGTGGTGGTGGACTTCATCACGCCCGAAAGCGACACCTCGATGTGGTACTTCTGGGGCATGGCGCGCAAGTTCAAGCCCAACGATCCGGCGCTGACCCACAGCATCCGCGAAGGTCAGGGCAAGATCTTTGCCGAAGACCTGGAGATGCTGGAGAAGCAGCAACGCAACCTGAGCGACCACCCCACGCGCGATCTGCTCAAGCTCAACATCGATGCCGGTGGCGTGCAATCGCGCCGCGTCATCGAGCGCTTGCTGGCGCAAGAGCAAAGCCAGACCGGACAGGAGGCGTGGGTGTGACGATGTTGTCCTTGCGGCTGGCGCGCAAACACGCGGCCACGCCCCAAATCGCCGCGTTTGAATTTGTCGCCGCCGAGGGTGGCGAGTTGCCCGCCTTCGACGCTGGCGCGCATGTGGACTTTCACCTCGCCGATGGCTGTGTGCGTTCTTACTCGCTGTGCAACGACCCCGCCGAGCGCCACCGCTACTGCTTTGGCGTGCTGCGCGAGGCCAACTCGCGCGGCGGTTCGATCGCCATGCACGCGCTGCAAGAGGGCGATGTGGTGCAGGTCAGCGCGCCGCAAAACCACTTTCCCCTCGTCGCGGGCGAGCAGCATGTGTTACTCGCGGGCGGCATTGGCGTCACGCCCATTTGGAGCATGGCGCAACAACTGCACCGCCAGGGCCAGCGCTTTGTCATGCACTACGCCGCGCGCTCGCGCGACAGCGCCGCCTTCGTGCCCGAACTGCAAGCCATGCCCTGGGCCGAGCACCTGCACACGCATTGGGACGATGGCGCGGAGGAACAACGCCTCAACCTCACCGCACTGCTGGCCGCACCGCAGCCGGGGCAGCAACTCTACGTGTGTGGCCCGCAGGGCTTGATCGAAGCCACCCGCGCCAAGGCCCGTGCCTTGGGCTGGCCCGACGCCCGGGTTCACTTCGAGTTGTTTGGTGCCACCGTCGCGCCGCAATCGGGCGACCAGCCCTTCACCGTCATCGTGGCCAGCAGCGGCCAGCGGGTGGACGTGGCTGCCGACCAAACCCCGCTGCAAGCCTTGCTCGCCGCCGGTGTGAATGTGCCCATGGCCTGTGAGCAAGGGGTGTGCGGCACCTGCCTGACGCGCGTCATCGACGGCGTGCCCGAGCACCGCGACCAATACCTCACGCCGGACGAACAAGCGGCGAACGATCAATTCACGCCGTGCTGTTCACGCAGCCGGACGGGGACTTTGACCTTGGATTTGTGAGGATGGGGGCCGTCGAGGGTCCATGCACGGACCCTCAGCGACGCTGGGCTGTCTTCTCGCGCGTCGTTTTGGCAGCAGAATGGCTCGGTACTTGTCCGTCCACGTAGGCATCCAGCAACCGCCGAATCATGCGTTGGTACTGCGTGCGATGTTTGCTGGCCTCCGACTTGAAAAACTCGACGCTTTTTTTGCTCAGGGCCAGCGTGACCTTGACGCCTTCTTCCCGAAATGCCAACTCAGTCGGGGATGGCAGGAAGTCGGTCACCACCTGAACTTTGCCCAAGGGTTCGTCGGTGTATTTAATTTTCTCGCTCATAGATGGTCTTTCCTTTGCGCCAGTAGCCGGCACCAATGATTCGAATGACCGACCCACGGTGTGTGAAGCGCACCGTGAGCACGCCGCCGTCCACTGTCCCAAAACAATAAAAGCGTTCTTCGGTTTGGCTGTGGGTTTCGTCTTTGGCGATCACACGCCGGGGGTCTGCAAACGCGTATTGGGCACGTGAAAAAGACACGCCGTGCTTTTTTTGGTTCTCCGCATCCTTGTTGGGATCCCAGTCAAAACGCGTCTTGGCCATGGATGGAGCGTATCACCTGGCCATACAAAAAGCCATACGTGGATGGCAAAAAATCGGTGAGTGACAAGAGGCGGGCCGGTCGGTCGCGCCCCATCACCCCCGCAACGTCGCCAACACCGCCTCGCGCAAAGCGGGTGTGACTTGCGGCTCGACACCAAACCACGACGCGAAGGCCGGACGGGCCTGGTGCAGCAGCATGCCCAGGCCGTTGACGCAGGCGTGGCCGCGCGCTTGGGCTTGCGCCAGCAGCGGGGTTTGCAGCGGCGTGTAGACGATGTCGGCCACCAAGGCGTGGCGCGGCAGGGCGTCGAGCGACAGATCCAGCGCGGGCTCGCCCACCATGCCCTGGTTCGTGGTTTGCACCAGCAGGGCCGCACCGTCCAGCGCCTCGGCGCGTTGCGCCCAATCGAGCACCTCGATGACGGATCCGAACTCATCCGCCAGGGCTTGCGCCCGCGCGCGGGTGCGGTTGAGCAGGCGAATGCGCGGCACGCCTGCGTCGATGAGCGCGACCAAGATGGCGCGTGACGCCCCCCCAGCACCGATGACCACCGCTGGTCCTGCGTCGCCGCGCCACTGGGGGGTGGCCTCCAGCAGGCTTTGGATGAAACCGTAGCCGTCGTGGTTGAAGCCATGCAGCGCGCCGTCGGCTTGCACGACGATGCAGTTGACCGCACCGATGCGCTGCGCCAGCGGATGCACCCAGTCCAGATGCGCCATGGCCTCGACCTTGTGCGGAATGGTCAGGTTGCAACCCGCCAATCCCAGCGCCGACAAACCACGCAGCGCCTCACCCAAGCGCGCTGGCTCGACGGCGAAGTGGCCATAGGCCCCGTGCAGGCCGTGTTCGCGGATCCAGTGGTTGTGGATCAGCGGCGAGCGCGAGTGCGCCACGGGCCAGCCCATGACGCCAGCGAGGATGAATCGGGAGTGCATGTGGTGTGTGTCCAAAGTTCAGTCGCGCGCACCCTGGGCCAGGGCGCGTGCGCGGGCAGCCTCGCGGTCGGACTCGGGCGCGGCTTGCAGCGACCAGCCTTGCAGGTGCTGGCGGCTGATCTGCGCTAGGCCGTCGATCCACGTCGGGTCGTCGTTGAGGCAGGGGATGTATTGAAAGCGCTCGCCACCCGCGGCACGGAAGGCGGCTTGGGCTTCTTGCGCGATTTCTTCCAGCGTCTCCAGGCAGTCGCTGGTGAAGCCGGGGCAGATCACATCGACCGAGCGCACACCGTCGCGCGCCAGCGCTTCGAGCGTGGGTTCGGTGTAGGGCTCCAGCCATTTGGCCTTGCCAAAGCGCGACTGAAAAGTGACCTGGTATTGCTCGCGCGTGAGGCCCAGCGCCTCGGCCAGCAAGCGTCCGGTCTTGTGGCATTCGCAGTGGTAAGGGTCGCCCAGATGCAAGGTGCGCTCGGGCACGCCATGAAAGCTCATCACCAGTCGCTCGCCGCGCCCGTGTTCGGCCCAGTGCTGGCGCACGCGCGCCGCCAGGGCGTCGATGTAGGCCGGGTGGTCGTGGTAGTGGTTGACAAAGCGCATCTCGGGCAGCCGTCGCGTCCGCAAGCCCCAGCGGTAGATGGCGTCGAACACGCTGGCGGTGGTGGTGCCCGAGTACTGCGGGTAGGCGGGCAACACCAGCATGCGGGTGAAGCCCTCGGCCTTGAGGGCCTCCAGCACCGACGGCACGGACGGATCGCCGTAGCGCATGGCCAGTCGCACCTCGACGGCTTCGCCGGCATCGGCAAAACGTTGTTGCAGGGCTTGGGCTTGGCGTTCGCTCCAGAGTTTGAGCGGCGAGCCTTGGTCGGTCCAGATGCTGGCGTACTTGGCGGCCGACTTGGCCGGGCGCACGCGCAGGATGATGCCGTGCAGGATGGCCAGCCAGATCAGGCGCGGGATTTCGACCACGCGCGGATCGGCCAGGAACTCGGCCAGGTAGGTGCGCAGCGCCGCAGCGGTGGGCGCGGCAGGTGTGCCCAGGTTGCACCACAGCACAGCGGTGCGGGCGGGTTGACCATGGCGATAAGACGGTTCGGTGCGGTACGACATGCTGGTATTCTCGCCCAGCCATGTTTGACCCCAACGCCATCCGCGCCATCACCCTCGACCTCGACGACACCTTGTGGCCGGTCATGCCTGTGATCGAGCGCGCCGAACAGGAACTGCAAGACTGGCTCGGTCGCCACGCGCCACGCACGGCGGCCTTGCCGCTGGAGCGGCGTCGCGTCTTGCGGCGTGAGGCCGCACACGCCCATGCCCCGCACGCGCACGACCTGGGGCTGCTGCGACGCGAGGCCATTCGCGCCTGTCTGCGCGAAGCGGGCGACGACCCGGCCTTGGCCGAGCCAGCCTATGCCTGGTTCGACCATTGGCGTCAGCAGGTGCGCTTTTTCGACGGGCAGTTGGAGGCGCTGGCGCGATTGGCCGAGCGTTACCCGTTGATCGCCTTGTCCAACGGCACGGCCAATGTGTTTCGCACCGCCGCCGGGCCGTATTTCCGCGACGCGGTGAGCGCGCGCGAGGTGGGGGTGTCCAAACCCGATCCGCGCATTTTTATGGTCGCCATTGAGCGCACCGGTTTGCGTCCTGAGCAAGTGCTCCATGTGGGCGACGACCCTGGCCACGATGTGCAAGGCGCACGCGCCGTGGGCATGCCCGTGGCGTGGTACCAGCCGCACGAGCGGGCGTGGCCGCACGACGACGCGCCGCCGCTGCGCTTAACGCACTTGCGCGAGCTGTGCGACCGCTTGCTGGCCTGAGCGCACCGCCCCCTCCAGCGTGGCCGGGTAGGGCCCATCGATGTAGTCGCCACAGGCCCATAGGTGCGGCCCGATCTGCGCGGACGGGCGTTGCAGGCCCGGCGTGCAGGCAAAGGTGGCGTGGCGCTCAATGCGCGTTTGTCGCACGCGCAAGGCGCGCAGTCCGAGTTGATCGCGCAGTTGCGCACACACCTGCGTTTGCAGCGCGTCGCGCTCCAGCGTGCAGTCGCTGACCACAGCGGCCAGACTGCGCGGTTGACCGCCCAGCTGCTGACGACAGAACACGAATTGCGCTGGGGATTGCGCGTCGCTGCGCAAGGCCAGCATGGGACGGGGCAGGCCCGCAAAGTCGGGGTCGTCAACCTGCAGGTACACGGTGGCGATGGCGCGCGACTCCAAGTGCGCGGCGCGTTGCGCCCAGGCCGGCGCGAGGCTTTGGCACAGGCGCGCGGCCTCGCGGCTGGGCACGGCCAGCAGCAGCGGGTGTGGCGCATCGGCTTCGTGCCACCACGCTTGCACGGTGTCGGCGGTGACGCGCTCGCCCAGCACCACTTGCGCGCCATGCGCATGCAGCCAACGCAGCGCGGGCGTGACGAGCAGCGTAGACAAATCAGTGCGTGGCAACAGCAAGTCGGCACCTCCGCGCCCGCTCAGCAGCGCGTCGCGCAACACGCGCAAGAACACCGACGCGCTGGCTTGCGCCAGCGAGGTGTTGAGCGCCGACAGGCACAGCGGTTCGATCAGGCCTTGCACCAGCGCGTCGCTCAGGTCATGCGCCTGGCACAAGCGCGCCACGCTCCAGTCGTCGGGGCAGGTGAAGCCGTCGATCTGCCAACGTGTGGCGGCGCGCAGCAAAGCCCAGCGGTCGCGCCACGACCATCCCTGGGCACGCCCCACACCGAGCAGCAGGTTCCAAGGCGGTGGCAGATCGGGCAAGTGCAGGCCGTGGCCGCGCAGGTCACGCAGGTCCAGCGGTGTTCGCAACAGCTGCGATGCAGCGTCCACGCCGACGGTGCGCATCAGCGCCAGCGTGGCGCTGTAGGCGCCGATCAGGATGTGCTGGCCGTTGTCGAAGGCGTCACCGTCGTGGGGCAGGGCACGGGCACGGCCACCGGCTTGGTGACTGGCTTCATACAGCGTGACCGACCAACCGCGTTGGCACGCCGCCACCGCGGCTGCGAGGCCGGCCCAGCCGGCGCCGATGATGCGCAGCTGCATGGCAGTGTGCTTCAGAAGCGCCCGAGGGCCTGCATCTTCCAGGCCAGCCAGAGTTTGCGCAGTGGCGTCAGCGCCACGCGCTCGCGCAGGACGGGATAGCCGCGCGCCTCGATCTCCCGCAGCAGCGTGCGGTAGATGCTGGCCATCATCAGGCCGGGCTTTTGGCTGCGTCGGTCGGCGTTGGGCAGCAGGGCGAGCGCTTGGTCATACAAGCCCTGCGCGCGCTCGGCCTGAAAACGCATCAGCGCCAGAAAGCGGTCGCTGGGCACGCGGTTCAAGATTTCGTGCGCCTTCACATCGAACCGCTGCAACTCGTTGACCGGCAAGTAGATGCGCCCGCGCAAGGCGTCTTCGCCCACGTCGCGGATGATGTTGGTCAGTTGCAGCGCCTGTCCCAGCGTGTGCGCGTAGGCGGTGGTGGCGTCATCGGTCTGACCGAAGATGCGGGCCGAGACTTCGCCCACCACGCCCGCCACCAGGTGGCAGTAGCGCGACAGGCCGGGGTAGTCGAGGTAGCGGGTCTGGCTCAGGTCCATCTCGCAGCCTTCGATCACCGATTGCAAGGACGACTGCGCGATGCCAAAGCGCGGCACATGCGGCATGAGCGCCTGCAGCGCCGGATGCTGGGCACGGCCGGCAAACGCGGCTTGCACTTCGGTGCGCCACCACAGCAGTTTTTGCTGCGCCACCATCGGGTCGCTGACCTCGTCCACCACATCGTCGATCTCGCGGCAAAAGGCATAGAACGCGGTGATGGCCGCTCGGCGCTCGGGCGGCAGAAAGAGAAAGGCGTAATAAAAGCTGCTGCCCGAGGCAGCGGCTTTTTCCTGGACGTATTGCTCGGGGCTCATGAGGCGCGGATTATCGGGGGATGCCCATCACATCCACAGGGCACGCCACAGCAGGACGGTCGCGTCGCGCTTGTCCAGGCGCGGACGCGGTTGCGTGTGGCCCTGCGCCAGTTGCGCGTCGCTCAAGGCATGCAGGCGTTGCAGGATGCGCAAGCCCCCTTGCACCACCAACCGCAATTCCCAGCCGCTGCGACCGGGCAGGCGGCGCACCAGCGGCGCACCCCGGTGCATCAGCATTTCGGCAAAGGCCAGCTCGGTGCGCAGGTCGTGCCCCAGCGGCAGGTAATCGCGCCCGCGTGCCAGGTCTTGCGCGCGGTCTTGCCACAGGTTGATGAGTTGCAAGGCGGTGCAGATGGCGTCGCTGTGCGCGAGTGCGGCCTGATCGGTCACATCGTGCAGGTGCAGCAGCAAGCGGCCCACCGGATTGGCCGAGCGTTCGCAATACGCCAGCAGAGCGGGGCGATCCAGGTAACGCCGCGCCTGGGCGGTGTAGACCACGTCTTGTTCAAAGGCGTCGAGCAGGGCCATCAGCGCCGCGAGCGGCAGATGGTGTTCGCGCAGGGCCACCCCCAGGGGACCAAAGACCTCGGGCCAGCGTGCGCTGTCGGCCTGGTCTTGCGCGCAGGCCAGCAGGTCGTGGCGGTATGCGGCCAGATCGGCCAGGCGCTGCTCGGCGCTGGCGTCGCCCTCGTCGGCCAGGTCGTCGGCGGTGCGGGCGTAGTGGTAGATGGCCAGGATGGGCGCACGCAGGCGCGGCGGGCACAGCCACGAAGCGACGGGAAAGTTCTCGTAATGGTCGATGCCCTGCATGGTGGGGGCGATTGTGGCCGTCGTGGCGCAGGAAATCCATTTATGATTACTAACCAGTCGGTCATTAAGAATCGGATTCGCGCCATGACAACTTTCTCTCGCCGCCTTCTCTTGCTCACGTCGGTCCTGCTGTGTGTGGGCGTGTTGACCGCCTGCCAACGCCCAGCCGCTGCACCCGAGCCTGTGCGGGCGGTCAAGCTGGTCACGGTGGGGTCGGGCCTGTCGCAGGAGCGCCTGGAGTTCTCGGGCGAGGTGCGGGCACGGGTCGAATCGGCGCTGGGTTTTCGGGTGCCGGGCAAGCTGCTGAGTCGCCCGGCCGAGATTGGTCAGCGCGTGCGGGCCGGCCAGTTGCTGGCCCAGCTCGACCCACAGGACTACCAGGCCTCAGCGCAGGCGGCCCACGCGCAACTGCTGGCCGCGCAGAGCAACCGCGATGCGGTGGAAGCCGACTTCCGGCGCTACCAGGGCTTGTTTGAGCAGGGCTTCATCAGCCGCGCCGAGCTGGAGCGGCGCGAAGCGGCGTGGAAGGCCGCGCAGGCGCAGTGGCAACAGGCCAGCGCGCAGCAAACGGTGCAGGTCAACCAGTCGGCGTACACGCGGCTGTTGGCCGATGGCGCGGGCGTGGTCACGTCGATCGACGCGCAGCCCGGCCAGGTGCTGGCCGCCGGTCAGCCCGTGCTGCGACTGGCCCTCGATGGCGCGCGTGACGTGGTGTTCGCGGTTGCCGAAGACAAGCTGGCGCTGTTTCGCGCGGGGCAATCGGTGGCGGTGCAGTTGTGGGGCAGCCAGCGCGTGCTCAAGGCGCAGGTGCGCGACGTCGCGGGCAGCGCCGATCCGGTGACCCGCACCTTCCTCATCAAGGCCGCCTTGCCCGCCGACACCCCCGACCTGGTGCTGGGTTCGACGGTGACCGTGCGACAGGCCTCGACCACGCAAAGCGCCAGCCAGATGCGCCTGCCCGGCACCGCTTTGCGCTGGGAGGCGGGCAAGACCTCGGTGTGGGTGCTGGACGCCGCCACCATGACCGTGCGCTCGCAAGCCGTCGAGGTGGACACCGCCGATGGCAACGACGCCGTGGTGCGCAGCGGCCTGCAAGCCGGTGACGAGGTGGTGGTCAGCGGCGTGCATGTGCTCACGCCGGGCCAGAAGGTCACGCGCTACGTCGCGCGTTGAAAGGACGGCCATGTCGAACTTCAACCTCTCGCGATGGGCGATTGAACATCCGGCGTTGACGCGCTACTTGATGGTGGTGCTGATGGTGCTGGGCGTGGCCGCCTACTTTCAGCTCGGCCAGGACGAGGACCCGCCGTTCACCTTCCGCGCCATGGCGATTCGCACCTATTGGCCCGGCGCGAGCGCGCAGCAAGTGGCCGAGCAGGTGACCGACAAGCTCGAGCGCACGCTGCAGGAAGTGCCCTATGCCGACAAGATCCGCAGCTACTCCAAGCCGGGCGAGTCGCAAATCATTTTTCAGCTCAAGGACAACTCCAAGCCCGGTGACGTGCCGCAGATCTGGTACACGGTGCGCAAGAAGATCGGTGACATCCGCTACACCTTGCCGGTGGGCGTGCAAGGGCCGTTCTTCAACGACGAGTTTGGCGACGTGTTCGGGGTGATCTACGCCATCGAAGCGCCCGGCTTCTCACCCGCCGAGGCCAAGCGCATCGCCGACGATGTGCGCCAGCAGTTGCTGCGCGTCAAGGACGTGGCCAAGGTCGAAGCCTTTGGCGTGCAGGACGAAAAAATCTTCATCGAGATCGCGCAAAAGCGGCTGGCGCAACTGGGTCTGGACATGAACGCCGTGCTGGCGCAGATCAACCAGCAAAACGCGGTGGAGAGCACGGGTGTGTTCAACGCGCCCAGCGAGACTTTGCAACTGCGGCTGGATGGCCGCTTCGAGACCGAGCAGCAACTGGCCTTGATGCCGATTCGCGGCAGCTCGGGGCAGACGCTGCGCCTGGGCGACATCGCCGACATTCGCCGGGGCTATGTGGACCCGGCCCAGGTCAAGGTGCATCACCAGGGGCAGCCGGTGCTGGCGCTGGGTGTGTCGATGGCCAAGGGCGGCGACATCATTGCCTTGGGTCACGCGCTCAACGCGGCGGCGGTTGAGATTGAGCGCACGCTGCCGCTGGGCGTGCGCCTGGTCAAGTTCCAGGATCAACCCAAAGCCGTGTCGCAGTCGGTGGGCGAGTTTGTGCGCGTGTTGATCGAAGCGGTGGTCATCGTGTTGGCGGTGAGCTTTTTGTCGCTCGGTCTGCACCGGGGCGGGCGCTGGGGCTGGTATGTGGACACGCGCCCCGGCTTGGTGGTGGCGATCACGATCCCGCTGGTGCTGGCCATGACTTTTCTGGCCATGCAGTACTGGGGCATTGGCCTGCACAAGATTTCACTGGGCTCGCTCATCATTGCGCTGGGCCTGCTGGTGGACGACGCCATCATCGCGGTGGAGATGATGGTGCGCAAAATGGAAGAAGGCTACGACCGCGTGCGCGCGGCGACCTACGCGTACGAGGTGACGGCCATGCCCATGCTCACGGGCACACTCATCACCGCGGCGGGCTTTTTGCCCATCGGCATCGCGCGCTCGACGGTGGGGGAGTACACCTTTGCCATCTTCGCGGTGACGGTGATCGCCTTGTTGCTGAGCTGGTGGGTGTCCGTCTACTTCGTGCCCTACCTGGGCACGCGCTTGCTCCAAATTCAACCGCATCCTGAACACGAGTTGTTCGACAGCCCGTTTTACGCGCGCTTTCGCCGCTGGGTGACCTGGTGCGTGGTGCACCGCTGGCGCGCCATTGGCCTCACCGTGCTCATCTTTGTGCTGGGGCTGGTGGGTATGGGGCGGGTGCAGCAGCAGTTCTTCCCCGACTCCAGCCGCCCCGAAATTCTGGTCGACCTGTGGTTTGCCGAGGGCACTTCGTTTGCGGCCAACGAGCAGGTGACGCAGGCCTTGGAACAGCGTCTGCTCCAAGAGCCGGGGGTGGCCTCGGTCAGCACCTGGATCGGCTCGGGCGTGCCGCGTTTTTACCTGCCGCTGGACCAGATCTTTCCGCAGAGCAATGTGTCGCAAATCATCGTGCAGCCGCAATCCGCGGCCGAACGCGAACGCCTGCGGCGCGCCTTGCCGGCGGTGCTGGCGCAAGACTTCCCCGAGGTGCGCGCGCGCGTCAAGCTCTTGCCCAATGGACCGCCGGTGCCGTACCCGGTGCAGTTTCGCGTGATCGGCCCCGATCCACAGGCGCTGCGTGAGCGTGCCGACGAGGTCAAGGCGCGCCTGCGCACCCACCCGGCCACGCGGGGCGTGAACGACAACTGGAACGAGTCGATCAAGGTCATCCGCGTCGAGGTCGATCAGGCCAAGGCCCGCGCTCTGGGCGTGAGCAACGCGTCCATCGCGCAGGGCTTGCGCACCCTGGTCAGCGGCAGCACCGTCGAGCAGTTCCGCGAAGACAACAAGCTCATCGACATCGTGCTGCGCCAACCGCGCCAGGAACGCGATGCGGTGAGCGACCTCACCAACGCCTGGGTGCCCTCGGCCAGCGGTCGTCTGGTGCCGCTGACCCAAGTGGCCAAGCTCTCGCTCACCTGGGAGCCCGGCGTCATGTGGCGCGAGGGCCGTGAATTTGCGATCACGGTGCAAAGCGACATCATCGACGGCCTGCAAGGCGCGACGGTGACGCACCAGTTGTTGCCCGAACTCAAGCAGCTGGAGGCCACTTGGGCCAGCCAAGGCCAGGCGCGCTATCGCATCGAGGTCGCCGGTGCGGTGGAGGAGAGCAGCAAGGGCTCCAGCTCCATCGCAGCGGGCATGCCGGTGATGCTGTTCATCACCTTCACCTTGCTGGTGTTGCAGCTGCAAAGCTTCAGCCGGGCTTTGCTGGTCTTCGTGACCGGACCGCTGGGCATCGCCGGTGTCGCCATGGCCTTGCTGGCGCTGGACCGTCCCTTTGGTTTTGTGGCGCTGCTGGGGGTGATCGCTCTGATGGGCATGATCCAACGCAACTCGGTCATCCTGATCGATCAGATCGAGCAGGACCGCGCCAACGATGTGCCGGCCTGGGAGGCGGTGGTGGAGTCGGCGGTGCGCCGCCTGCGTCCCATCGTGCTGACGGCCGCTGCCGCCGTGCTGGCCATGATCCCGCTCAGCCGCAGCGTGTTCTGGGGGCCGATGGCCGTGGCCATCATGGGTGGGCTGATCGTGGCCACGGTGCTGACACTGCTGGCGCTGCCGGCCATGTACGCGGCCTGGTTCCGCATCGAGATTCCACCCGAGGCCCGCGAGAGGCTGCGTCGAAGCGGATAAAATGCCGCCAGACCGATTCCGGACGGGCAGTCTGTGCATGCAGACCGCCCGTTTTGTTTCATAAACCGCGCGGGTGGCGAAATTGGTAGACGCACCAGGTTTAGGTCCTGACGGTAGCAATACCGTGCCGGTTCGAGTCCGGCCCCGCGCACCAGCACGAAGCGTCCGTTGCCGCAGTGGCCCTGGCACTGTGATCGGACCAACCCCATCAGGAGAAATCACATGGCTGTTACCGTCGAAACCCTCGACAAACTCGAGCGCAAGATCACCCTCACCCTGCCGGCCACGGCGGTCTCCAGCGAGGTCGACAAGCGCCTCAAGCGCCTGGCCCGTCAGGTCAAGATCGATGGTTTCCGTCCCGGCAAGGTGCCGATGAACATCGTGGCCCAGCGCTACGGTTACTCGGTGCACTATGAAGTCATGAACGACAAGGTCGGTGAGCTGTTCAGCCAAGCTGCCAGCGAAGCGCAACTGCGCGTGGCGGGTCAACCCCGCATCACCGAGAAGGAAGGCGCGCCCGAAGGCGAAATGCACTTCGACGCGGTGTTCGAGGTGTATCCGGAGGTGAAGTTTGGCGATCTGGCTGGCGTGGAAGTCGAGCGCGTGACGTCCGAGGTTTCGCCCGAGGCCATCGACAAGACCATCGAAATCCTGCGCAAGCAGCGCCGCACCTTTGCCCAGCGCGCCATGGACTCGGCGGCGCAGGCCGGTGACCGTGTGACCATCGACTTCGAAGGCAAGATCGACGGCGAGCTGTTCCAAGGCGGTCAAGCCAGCGACTTCCAGTTCATGTTGGGCGAAGGCCAGATGCTGCAAGAGTTCGAGCAGGCCGTGACCGGCATGAAGCCCGGCGAGAGCAAGACCTTTCCCCTGAATTTCCCCGCCGATTACCACGGCAAGGACGTGGCCGGCAAACAAGCTGACTTCCTGGTCACGATCAAGAAGATCGAAGCCGCCAACCTGCCCGAGCTGACCGACGAACTGGCCAAGACGCTGGGCGTGGCCGAAGGCACCGTGGAAGGCCTGAAAGCCGACATCCGCAAGAACCTGGAGCGCGAACTCAAGTTCCGCGTGCAGGGCCGCAACAAGCAGGCCGCACTCGACGCCTTGGTGAAGCAGGCCGAGCTGGATCTGCCCAACGCCAGCGTGCAAGCCGAAGTGCAGCGCATGGTCGAGTCGGCCCGCGCCGATCTGAAGGCCCGCGGCATCAAGGATGCCGACAAGGCTCCGATCCCCGAGGACATCTTCCGCCCGCAAGCCGAGCAGCGCGTGCGCATGGGCCTGGTGGTGGCCGAGTTGGTGCGTGCGCATGACCTGCACGCCACGCCTGACCAGATCAAGGCGCATGTGGAAGAACTCGCCGCCGGCTACGAGAAGCCCGAAGACGTGGTGCGTTGGTACTACGGCGACATGAACCGCCTGGCGCAAGTGGAAGCCATCGTGATCGAGAACAACGTCACCAACTTCATCCTGGGCCAAGCCAAGGTCACTGACAAAACGCTACCCTTCGATGAATTGATGGGCCAGCAAGGCTGATCGGGAGAATTTGCATGAGCGCACTGGACACACAAGCCCTCGGTCTCATTCCGATGGTGATCGAGCAGTCGGGCCGCGGCGAGCGGTCCTACGACATTTACTCGCGCCTGCTCAAGGAGCGCGTGGTGTTTTTGGTGGGGCCGGTCAATGACCAAAGCGCCAACCTCGTGGTGGCACAGTTGCTGTTCCTGGAGAGCGAGAACCCGGACAAGGACATCTCGCTCTACATCAACTCGCCCGGTGGTTCGGTCAGCGCTGGCATGTCGATCTTCGACACCATGAATTTCATCAAGCCGGCGGTGTCGACCCTGTGCATCGGCATGGCCGCGAGCATGGGCGCTTTCCTGTTGGCTGCTGGCGAGAAAGGCAAGCGCTTCAGCCTGCCCAACTCCAAAGTGATGATCCACCAGCCCTTGGGCGGGGCGCAGGGCCAAGCCACCGAGATCGAGATCCACGCGCGCGAAATCCTCAAGACCCGCGAGCAACTCAACCGCATCCTGGCCGAGCGCACCGGACAACCGCTGGAGAAGATCCAGCACGACACCGAGCGCGACTACTTCCTCAGCGCTGCCGAGGCTAAGGATTACGGCCTGATCGATCAGGTGATCGACAAGCGCCCCTGAGCGTTTTGGTTATCATCACTCGCACCCACTCACACCTTTGACGCATGGCTGAAAAAAAAGGCAACTCGGGTGAAAAGACCCTGTACTGCTCGTTCTGTGGCAAGAGCCAGCACGAGGTCAAGAAACTCATCGCCGGCCCGTCGGTGTTCATCTGTGATGAATGCATCGACCTGTGCAACGAGATCATCCGCGACGAGCTGCCGGCCGACGACGATTCGGGCGCGACCCGCAGCGAGTTGCCCACACCGGCCGAGCTGAAGTCCAACCTCGACAACTACGTGATTGGCCAGGAGGCGGCCAAGCGCGCACTGGCGGTGGCGGTCTACAACCACTACAAGCGTTTGCAGCACAAGCAGGGCTCGAAGAAGGACGATGTCGAGCTGACCAAAAGCAACATCTTGCTCATCGGGCCCACAGGCTCGGGCAAGACGCTGCTGGCGCAGACCATGGCGCGCATGCTCAACGTGCCGTTTGTCATGGCCGACGCCACCACGCTGACCGAAGCGGGCTATGTGGGCGAGGACGTCGAGAACATCATCCAGAAGCTGCTGCAAAACTGCGACTACGACGTCGAGCGTGCGCAGCGTGGCATCGTCTACATCGACGAGATCGACAAGATCTCGCGCAAGTCCGACAACCCCTCCATCACCCGCGACGTGTCGGGCGAGGGCGTGCAGCAGGCTTTGCTCAAGCTGGTCGAAGGCACCAAGGCCAGCGTGCCGCCACAAGGTGGACGCAAGCATCCCAACCAGGACTTCCTGCAAGTCGACACCACCGACATCTTGTTCATCTGCGGCGGGGCTTTTGCCGGACTGGAAAAAGTCATCGAAGCACGCACCGAGGCGTCGGGCATTGGTTTTGGTGCGGCGGTGCGCAGCAAGCAAAACCGCAGCATCACCGAGCTGTTCGGTCAGGTCGAGCCAGAGGACATCATCAAGTTCGGCCTGATCCCCGAATTGGTGGGCCGCCTGCCTGTGGTGGCGACGCTGGCCGAGCTGACCGAGGAGGCGCTGGTGCAAATCCTCACCGAACCCAAGAACGCGCTGGTCAAGCAATACGCCAAGTTGCTGGCGATGGAAGGGGTCGAACTCGAAGTGCGCCCCACCGCCTTGAAGGCCATTGCCCGCAAGGCGCTGGCTCGCAAGACGGGTGCACGCGGTTTGCGCTCCATCCTTGAACAATCGCTGATCGACACCATGTACGAGCTTCCCAACCTCAACAATGTCGAAAAGGTGGTGATCGAAGAAACCACCGTCGAGGAAAACAAGCCCCCCTTGCTGGTGTACCGAGAGGCCGCCAAAAAGGCATGAACGAACGTCGGGGACAGGCAGTGACTGTCCCCTTTTTACTGGAAGGCTTATCCCATGTCCGGACAATCTCCGCTTCCTGCCACCCCCATTGAATTGCCCCTGTTGCCCTTGCGCGATGTGGTGGTGTTCCCCCACATGGTCATCCCGCTGTTTGTGGGGCGACCCAAGAGCATCAAGGCCTTGGAAGCCGCCATGGCCGCCGAGCGGCGCATCATGCTGGTGGCACAAAAGGCCGCTGCCAAAGACGAACCTTCGGTGGATGACATGTTCGAGGTCGGCTGTGTGTCGACCATCCTGCAAATGCTCAAGCTGCCCGACGGTACCGTCAAAGTGTTGGTCGAAGGCCAGCAACGCGCCCAAGTGCACGGCATCGAAGAGGGCGAGACCCACTTCGTGGCCCAGCTCACCCCGGTGGCACCGGCCAGTGCAGCGGCCGACAGCGAGATCGAAGCCCTGCGCCGCGCGGTGATGCAGCAGTTCGATCAATACGTCAAACTGAACAAGAAGATCCCGCCCGAGATCCTCACTTCCATCTCCAGCATCGACGACGCTGGTCGTCTGGCCGACACCATCGCCGCACACCTGCCGCTCAAGCTGGAGAACAAGCAGGTGGTGCTCGACCTGGCCGATGTCAAAGCGCGCCTGGAAAACCTGTTCGAGCAGTTGGAGCGGGAGGTCGACATCCTCAACGTCGACAAACGCATCCGCAACCGCGTGAAGCGGCAGATGGAGAAGAACCAGCGCGACTTCTACCTCAACGAGCAGGTCAAGGCCATTCAGAAAGAGCTGGGCGAGGGCGAAGAGGGCGCGGACATCGAAGAGATCGAGAAAAAGATCAAGACCGCTCGCATGCCGCAGGAGGCCAAGAAGAAGGCCGAGGCCGAGCTCAAGAAGCTCAAGCTCATGTCGCCCATGTCGGCGGAAGCCACGGTGGTGCGCAACTACATCGACGTGCTGGTGGGCCTGCCCTGGCACAAGAAGACCAAGATCAAGCACGACCTCACCAACGCCGAGACGGTGCTCAATGCCGACCACTACGGTCTGGAGAAGGTGAAGGACCGCATCCTCGAATACCTCGCGGTGCAACAGCGCGTGGACAAGGTCAAGGCGCCCATCCTGTGCCTGGTCGGACCGCCGGGCGTGGGCAAGACTTCGCTGGGGCAATCCATCGCCAAGGCCACCGGTCGCAAGTACGTGCGCATGGCGCTCGGTGGCATGCGCGATGAGGCCGAGATCCGTGGCCATCGCCGCACCTACATTGGTGCCATGCCAGGCAAGGTGCTGCAAAGCCTGACCAAGGTCGGCACACGCAACCCCCTGTTCCTGCTCGACGAGATCGACAAGCTGGGCTCGGATTTCCGGGGTGACCCGTCCAGTGCCTTGCTGGAGGTGCTGGACCCTGAGCAGAACAACAAGTTCGCCGATCACTACGTCGAAGTCGATTACGACCTCAGCGACGTGATGTTCGTGGCCACCTCCAACTCGATGAGCATCCCGCCAGCCCTGCTGGACCGCATGGAAGTGATTCGCTTGTCGGGCTACACCGAGGACGAGAAGACCAACATCGCCATGCGCTACCTGCTGCCCAAGCAGATGAAGAACAACGGCGTCAAGGACAGCGAGTTGCAGGTGGAAGAAGGCGCGGTGCGCGACATCGTGCGCTACTACACCCGTGAGGCCGGCGTGCGCTCGCTTGAGCGCGAGCTCTCCAAGATCTGCCGCAAGGTGGTCAAGGGTTTGCTGCTCAAACAGATGCAGCCGCAGGTGTTGGTCACAGCGGACAACCTGCCGGACTACCTGGGGGTGCGCAAGTACACCTATGGTCGCGCCGAGCAGCAAAACCAGATCGGACAAGTCGTGGGCTTGGCCTGGACCGAGGTGGGCGGCGATCTGCTCACCATCGAGGCCGCCACCATGACGGGCAAGGGCAACATCATTCGCACGGGCTCGTTGGGCGACGTGATGAAAGAGTCGGTCGAGGCCGCACGCACCGTGGTGCGCAGCCGCGCACGGCGTCTGGGCATCGCGGAAGACCTGCTGGAAAAGCGCGACATCCACATCCACGTACCCGATGGCGCCACGCCCAAGGACGGGCCGAGTGCGGGCATTGCCATGACCACGGCCCTGGTGTCCACGCTCACTGGCATTGCGGTGCGTGCCGATGTGGCGATGACGGGCGAGATCACCCTGCGCGGCGAGGTCACGGCCATTGGCGGCTTGAAAGAAAAGCTGCTCGCGGCTTTGCGCGGCGGCATCAAGACCGTGCTCATCCCCGAGGAGAACGTCAAGGACTTGCAAGAGATTCCCGAGAACGTGAAGAACGGACTCGAGATCGTGCCGGTCAAGTGGATCGATAAGGTGCTCGAAATCGCGCTCGAAAAAGCCCCTGTGGCTTTGCCCGATGAGGTGCCTGCGGTCGGTGGTGGCACCGCCGGGCACGATGGCGACGCAAAATCGGAGGCACTCAAGCACTGAGCGCAGAACGCGTGAAAAAATGCGTTACAATGCGGGCTTCACGCGGGAATAGCTCAGTTGGTAGAGCGCAACCTTGCCAAGGTTGAGGTCGCGAGTTCGAGACTCGTTTCCCGCTCCAGATGCACAGAAGGGAAGCGCACAGCTTCCCTTTTTCGTCCAAGGACACGGCGCGGTAGCAAAGCGGTTATGCACCGGATTGCAAATCCGTGTAGGTCGGTTCGACTCCGGCCCGCGCCTCCAAATCCATCAAGGGCTCACGAGTGATCGTGAGCCCTTTTCTTTTCGGGGTGCATTTTCTTCGAAGGGTGAGTTGACACCCTTCATCACGGAGAAGCTTGCGTGCTGATGGGAGCCGATCAACGTACACGCAACCGCGCCAGACTCAGCAAAGCACCCGCGCCGGCCGTGAAGGCACCCAGGGCCAGGGCATAACCCGGGCCTTGCGCGCCCGCGAGGTTGAAGCACAGCGCCACCAACGCCGCGCCAGTGGCTTGTCCGGTCAGGCGTGCCAGTGCCACCATCCCGCTGGCACCACTGGTCCGGTGCGCCGGTGCGCTGCTCATGATGGCGCGCAGGTTGGGTGACTGGAACAGGCCAAAGCCCAGGCCGCACAGTGCGATGCACAGGCCCATGACCGACAGCGGATCGTCACCCTGGCGCAGGCTCAGCAGGGCCATGCCGATGCTGAGCAAGCTCAGGCCAATGCCGCCCAGCAGGGCGGGCGGTTGACGGTCTGACAGCGGTCCCGCCAGCGGTGCCGACAAGGCCACCACCACGGACCAGGTGGTCATCAACAGGCCGGTGTCCAGCGCCTCGCGACCGAGTTGCTGTTGCAGAAAGAAGGGCAGGGCCACAAACGCCAGGCCTTGCGTGGTGAAGGAACAAAACGCGGTGAACACCGACAGGCTGAACATGGGACGACGCATCAAGTCCACGGGCAGCATGGGCACGGCTTGCCGACGTTGCCCGCGCAGCACCAGCGCGCCGCAGAGCAGCATCACCGCCAGGGACGTCACGACGACCGTGACCTCTTGTCGTTGCGCGATGGCGGCCAGTGCAAAGATCAGCCCGCCAAAGCAGGCGGCAGCCAGTGCGGCCAAGTCCCAGCGGTAGGGCACGCCTTGCGCGGTGGGCGCGACACGCGGCAGGAGTTTGCGTGCGAGCAGCCAACTGAACACGCCAATCGGGCACTGCATGCCAAACAGCCAATGCCACGACAGATACGGCAACAGCACCGACGCCACGGTGGGGCCCAGGCTGTAGCCGAGGCCCACCACAAAGGCATTGAGGCCCGTGCCACGGCCGAGCTTGTCCGGAGGGAAGATCTGCCGTACCAAGGCGAGGTTGACGCTCATCACGCCACTGGAGCCGATGCCTTGGATGGCCCGAAACAAAGCCAGCATGTGCACATCGCTGGCCAGTGCGCTGCCCAGTCCAGCCAGGCTGAACAGGGCCACGCCCGACAGGAACACACGCCGTGCGCCCCATCGGTCCCCCAGTGCCGCCAGTGGCAGCAGTGTGGTGACCACGGCCATCTGGTAGGCATGCACCACGATCACCGACTCGGCGGGGCTGACCTGCAAATCGGCGGCGATCGCCGGCAACAGCGTGTTGGCGATGGATTGGTCCAGCGAGCCCAGCCAGACGGCGAGCGCGAGAGAAAAGATGGCGATCACAAGAGCGGCGCGTGAGACAGAGACGGCATTCTAGGCAGGCCCTGTCACACGCGCGGGATGGCCGCGTCGCCCGCGCGCCAGGCGCGCAGAGCGACTGGCGAGGCGCGGTGTGAATCAGTAGGTTTTGTAGGGCAGGAACTTGCCCGACAGGATGACGTTGACGCGGTCCCCCTTGGGGTCGGGCTCGCGCGTGATGTCCATCGAGAAGTCGATGGCACTCATGATGCCGTCACCAAATTCTTCGTGGATCAGCTCTTTGATGGTGGTGCCGTAGACGCTGACGATTTCGTACCAACGGTAGATGAGTGGATCGGTTGGCACGGCGGTGGGCAGCGAGCCCTTGTAAGGCACCACTTGCAACCATTTCTGTTCTTCAGCGGTCAAGCCAAAAATCTTGCCCAGCGTTTTGGCCTGTTGCGCGGTGGCGGTCATCTGACCCAGACACAGCGCGGTGACCCACTCCTTGGAGTGGCCGACCTTTTTGGCCACGTTCTCCCATTTCAGTCCTTTGGCGACTTTGACGGTGATGATTTTTTCGGTGACGTCGTTGCGATTCATGTGGAACTCCAGGGGTTGAAGAAAAGTGCATCAGTGCGCGTGGGTGCGGCTGACCAGGAAATCGACGATGTGGTTGCGCAGCGCGTAGTAGCCATCCAGGTGGTGCAGGCCTGCGCGGGTGCGTTCGCGTGGCAGCGGGTTGAGCACCACCTCGGCCAGATCGCCCGGGCGATAACCGTTGGCGGTGTCCACGCCGTTGCGCATGAGCAAGATGCGGTCGGCCAGCAAGATCGCTTCGTCCACGTCGTGCGTGATCATGAACACGGTTTGCTGGGTGTTGCGCACGATCTGCATCAACTCGTCCTGGATCGTGCCGCGCGTCAAAGCGTCGAGGGCCCCAAAGGGTTCGTCGAGCAGCAGCATCTTCGGTTCGATGGCAAACGCGCGTGCAATGCCCACGCGCTGCTTCATGCCGCCGGACAACTCGCTGGGCTTTTTGTCGATGGCGGGCAGCAGCCCCACCATCTGCACGAACTTCTCGACATGGCGATTGACCTTGGGGCGGGGCATATCGGGCCAGCGCGACAGCACGGCAAAGGCGATGTTCTCGCGCACGCTGAGCCAGGGCATCAACGCGTGTCCCTGAAACACCACGCCGCGTTCCAGCCCAGGCCCCCGCACCTCGCGCCCATCCATGAACACATGGCCTTGTGTGGCCTGGTCCAAGCCGGCCAGCACATTGAGGATGGTGGTCTTGCCGCACCCGGAGTGACCAATGATGCAGACGAACTCGCCGCGTGCCATGGTGAAAGACACGTCGCTGAACACGGGTCGCTGCGGCTGATACGCCTTGCTCAACCCCTCGATCTTCAAAAATGGCTGGCGCACATCATTCGACATAAGTCACCGCCTTTTGCAAACGCGCGAAGCATTGGTCCAGCGCCATGCCCACCAGACCAATCAAGAGGATGGCGAAGATCACGTTCGTCAGCGACAAGTTGTTCCACTCGTTCCAGACGAAGTAACCAATGCCCGTGCCACCGACCAGCATCTCGGCCGCCACGATCACCAGCCAGGCGATGCCCATGCTGATGCGCATCCCCGTCAGGATGGTCGGAGCCGCCGCCGGCAGGATGACCCGAAAGGCCTTGCGCAAGGGCGTGACCTCCAGTGTGGCTGCGACGTTCAGCCATTCGCGCTTGACCGAAGCCACGCCGAATGCGGTGTTCACCAACATTGGCCAGACCGAGCAAATGAAGATGACGAAGATGCCCGAGATGGCGGAGTCTTTGATGGTGTAGAGCGCCAGCGGCATCCAGGCCAGGGGCGAAATCGGTTTCAGGATCTGGATGTAGGGGTCCAACGCTTTCCACAGCAGCGGTGACATGCCGATGGCAAAGCCCAAGGGAATGGCCACCAGGCAAGCCAGGAAAAATCCCAAGCCGACCCGCATCAACGAATGCGTGAGTTGAATCGCAATCCCTTTGTCGTTGGGACCGTTGTCGTAGAAAGGGTTCGAGACATGCCCCCAGATCGTTTGCCCCATTTGCGACAGCGTGGGAAAGCCGTCGTTTTTCTGGGCGCCGATGTCTTTGCCCATCAGCTTGGCGTATTCCAATTGCTCGGCGCTCATGCTGGCGCTGGGGCCTGCCGTGCTGCTGCTGCGGGTGGCGATGTGCCAGACGCCCAACAGGGCCACGAACAACAGCAATGACAGCAACGTGGCACGCAGTTGCAAGGATGCCTGCATGTCAGACCGCCTTTCGGATGGCAAAGCTCTTGGCGTAGTCGCTGGCCTTGGCTGGGTCGAACTCGCGTCCCATCACCTTGAATTTCGGGTACGCGCCATCGGGTGCCTTTTGCTCCAGCTCTTTCATGCGCTTTTTGGCATCGGTGAGCAGAAACACTTTCTCCGCAATTTGCTTGTAGTCCACGTCGCCTTTGATGTAACCCCAGCGCTGCAACTGCGTGAGCATCCAAACGGCCATGCTCTGCCAGGGCATGGGATCAAAGTCGGCGCGATTGGGCACGTTGCGGATGTTGCCCAGGCCATCGGCGAACTTGCCGGTCAAGACCTGTGCGATCACGGTCTCGGGCTGGTTCAAGTAAGCCTGCGGTGCGATCACCTTGGCGATGAGTTCGCGGTTCTTGGCGTCGCGTGCCATGGCCGCAGCCGTCAACACCGAGCGGAACAGGGCAGCAAAGGTGTTGGGGTTCTTTTGGATGAATTCGGTGCTGGTGCCAAAGGCGCAACAGGGGTGGCCATCCCACAGATCACGCGTCAGCAGATGAATGAAACCCACCTCGTCGTACACCGCGCGTTGGTTGAACGGATCTGGGCCGAGAAAGCCATCGATGTTGCCCGCGCGCAGGTTGGCCACCATCTCGGGCGGCGGCACGACGCGGATCTGCACATCGGTGTCCGGATTCAAACCGTGCTCGGCCAGGTAATAGCGCAACAACAGGTTGTGCATCGAGTAGTCGAACGGCACGGCGAATTTGAAGCCCTTCCAGTTCTTCGGATCGCGGTTGTCCTTGTGCTTCATGGCCAAGGTGATGGCCTGGCCATTGACGTTTTGGATCGTGGCCACATTCATGGGGGTGGCGGTGGAGCCCAAGCCCAGGCTGATGGCCAGCGGCATGGGCGAGAGGAAATGCGTCGCGTCGTACTCTTTGTTGAGCATCTTGTCGCGGATGATGGCCCAGCCCGCCGTTTTCACGACCTCCACATTCAGACCTTGCTGGCGGTAAAAGCCCAGGGGGTGCGCCATGATGAGCGGCGTGGCACAGGTGATGGGGATGAAGCCGACCTTCAGATCCTTTTTCTCCAGCGCTCCCTTTTCTTCCGCCATGGCTTGCAGACTGGCAATGGGCAAGACGCTGGCGATGGCCGCCATGGCGGTGCTCTTGCCCACCGCACGCAGGAAGCGTCGGCGCTGCTGGTCTTGTGGGAACAGCGCTTTGACCAGCGTGGCCTCCAGAAACTCCCGGCCATAAGCCTCCACATCGATCTGGCTGCTGCGCTCACGCAAGGTGTGGACCGCGCTTTGTGCCGAGACCTCGGCCGCATGGTCGGCCACACTGTGATCGCGACCGCAACTGCAACGCAGCATCAGGGGCTGATCGGAATCGTAGGGAGAGAAATACTTCGACATGGACACCTCCAGATGAATGTCCATGCCTTTGCAAATGCTGCGCCAGGTTTGCTCAAGACAAACTGCACAAGCCTGGTGAATGTGTGCCCCCCGGCCTGCCATCCAAAGCATGCAGTTGTGCCGCGCTGGCACAGAATTGGCGCACGCGTGCGCCAAAGCGGGGCTCGTCGCGTGCCGCGCACGCCGCCATCACAGCCGATGCGTCACCAGCTTGAAGTCCTCGTCGTCGGCGAAGTCTTTCACCTCGAAGCCGAGCTTGCGCATGAGCGAGAGCATGGTGGCGTTGTTGCGCAGCACCAGCCCTTCGATTTCTTGCAGGCCTTTGTCGCGGGCTTCTTCCATGATGCTGAGCATCAGGCGTGACCCCAGTCCCTTGCCGCTGAAGGCATCGGACACCGCCAGCGAGAACTCGCAACTCGCGCTGTCGGGGTTGGTGATGTATTGCGAGATGCCGATGATCTGCTCGGACTCGGTCGGCCCCTCGGCCCCCGCTGTCTCCACCCGCTGCACCGCCACCAGCGACATCTCGCGGTCGTAGTCGATCAGTGTCATGCGCGCCAGCATGGCCGGGGTCAGCTCTTTGTTGTGCGAGACAAAGCGGAAAAAGCGGCTCTCCGGTGTGAGCGACTGCACAAAGGCTTGCAGCATCTGCGCGTCGTCGGGGCGGATCGGGCGCAGGGTGAACTCGCCGTTGCCCGGCAGCGGCCAGAGTTGGTGGTAGCGCGAGGGGTAGGGCAGGATGGCCAGGTGACCATAGCGGCGCGTCTGGCTCTCGCTTTGGCTTTGGGCGTGTCCAATGACGATGCGCGCGTCCACCGCCACCGCGCCATCCTCGTCCACGATGATGGGGTTGATGTCGAGCTCTTGCAATTGCGGCAACTCGCACACCATCTCGGACACCCGCAGCAAGATGTGCTCCAGCGCCTCGTGGTCCACGGCGCTGGCGCCGCGCCACTCACCCAGCGTCTCGGCCACGCGTGAGCGCTGGATCAGGCACTGGGCCAGGTATTGGTTGAGCGGTGGCAACTCCATCGCATGGTCGCCGATGAGCTCGATCATGGTGCCGCCCGAGCCAAACGCGATCACGGGCCCAAAGGGGTGATCGGTTTTGACGCCGATGTAGAGCTCGCGCCCGCGCTTTTTGCGCACCATCTTTTGCACCGTGATGCCGTGGATGCGCGCGCCGGGTTGCGCCCGCGCCACCGACTCGATCATGTCCTTGTAGGTGTCGCGCACGCCCAGGGCGTTGACGACGTTCAGGGCCACGCCGTTGACATCGGACTTGTGGGTGATGTCGGGCGAATCGATCTTTAGGGCCACCGGGTAGCCGAGCTGGTTGGCGATCATCATCGCCTCGTTGGGCGTGCGCGCCAGCATGGTCTGTGTCACAGGGATGTGAAACGCCGACAGCAGCGACTTCGACTCCATCTCGGTCAGCACCTTGCGCCGTTCCGACAACGCGGTTTCGATCAGCAGGCGTGCGCCTTCGATGTCGGGTTGCGCCAGGGACGACAGCGGCGGCGGCGTCTGGTGCAGCAGTTGCTGGTTCTGGTAGAAGCTGGCGATGTTGCCAAAGGCGTCCACCGCCGCCTCGGGTGTGCGGAAAGTGGGGATCAACACCTGGGCCAAGATTTTGCGTGCATGCACCACGGTGGCGTCGCCCATCCAGCAGGTGATGATGGGCTTGGCGATCTGCGGCTTGGCCTGCGCGACGGCGTGCGCAATGGCCTCGGCGTCGATGCCGATCTTGGGGGAGTGCAGCACCATCAGGCCGTCGATGTGCGGGTCGCGGTTGGCAGCCAGGATGGCGGCCACGTATGCCTCGGGCGACGCGTTCTCCGACAGGTCGATCAGGTCTTGCAAGCTGGAGCCCTGGCCCAGTGTTTGTCGCAGCTCCTGCGCCAACTCGGGTCCGAGCACGCCCAATTGCAAACCGATTTCGTTGGTCCAGTCGGCGGCCAGCACGCCTGGACCGCCACCGTTGGTGATGATGGCCAGGCGTTTGCCCACGGGTCGATAGCGCGAGGCCAGGCATTTCGCCGCCGAGAACAGTTGCACGAACGAGCGCACCCGCACGGCGCCCGCGCGGCGCAAGGCCGCATCGAACACATCGTCGCTGCCGACGATGGCACCGCTGTGGGTTTGTGCGGCCTGCGTGCCCGCCGGTTTGCGCCCGGACTTGAGCACCACCACCGGCTTGACGTTGGCCAAGGCGCGCATGGCGCTCATGAAGCGCCGCGCGTGGGTGATGCCTTCGAGGTAGACCACCACGCTGTGCGTGTGCGGGTCGGAGGCCAGGTAGTCCAACACCTGCGACAAATCGACCGCGCTGTTAGGGCCCAGGGCCACCACCTGCGAAAAGCCCACGTCGTTTTGACGCGCCCAGTCGAGGATGGAGGCGGTCAATGCCCCCGATTGCGACACCAGGGCGATGGGCCCCGCACCAATCAAGGGACCAAAGGTGCTGGCATTGAGTTGCAGACGCGGGATCTGCAAGCCCATGGAGTTGGGCCCCAGCATGTAGATGCCGTGGTGGCGTGCCACTTGATGCAACGATTGCGCGGTCTTGGCGTCGATCCCCGTGCCCAGCACGACGGCGGCGGCGCAGCCCATGTGCCCGGCAATGGTGAGTGCGCCCTCGATGTCAGCGGGCGGCAGCGCGATCAACGCCAGATCGGATTGCACATGCGCAAACTCGCTGAGGTTGACGCTGGCTTGCAAATCGACTTCGATGAGCTTGCCGGTGAACGGGGTTTGACCGAGCAGCTCCAGAAAGGTGTGGGTGAGCTGGTAGGCCGGGTTGTCGATTTCGCTGGAACGGCAAAAGACGGTGATGGTGCGGGGTTGAAACAGGGCGTTGAGGTAATGTTTGTCCATGAGAGAAAAGCGAGATCGAGCAACAGCGTTCGCTGAGAATTTAACTTGTTAAACATGGACGGGCTTTGCTCTACATCATGCCCTGCAGCATGAATTCGCGGCATCATGGGCGCCTTCCCCATCAGAGGTGTTTCATGCACAGCGAAGTCAACGTGGCCTTCAACGAAGAACAGATTTTTCGACTCGCCGTGACCGCAGGCGAGGCGATGACCTCACAGGCGGCGCGCGATTGGCTGGACCATGAGTTCGTCCAGCATGGTGCGCAGCCCATCAACCCCGTGGGCAAGGTGCTGCTGGCCGACAAGGTCTTGTGCGTCGCCCGCGACGCGGGGCCGGAGGCGTTTCAAAACCGTGACTGGGCGCAGGCTTTTGCGCAAGCTACCGTGGCGGCGTTGGGCCGTGCGGTGGTGCGCATCGATGTGGCTTCGATGACCGTGGCTTATTGATCGGCGCTGATGCGGCGCTCGCGAATCACGGTCGCCCAGGTGCGGGTCTCTTCCCGCAGGTGAGTCACAAAGTCGGCGGGCTTCATCGCCACGGGCGTCAGGCCGAGCGCTTGCAACTGCTCTTTGGCTGCGGGCTGCGACAGGATGTCTTGCACGTCTCGGTACACCGCCTCGACCACGGCACTGGGTGTGTGGGCTGGTGCCAGCAGGCCGTACCACGACGTGACCACCACGCCCTGAACACCAGCCTCCGCCAGCGTGGCGATGTCCGGTGCAATCGGGCTGCGCACGGTGTCGGTCAAGCCCAGCGCCACCAGTTTGCCCGCGCGGATGTGCGGCAGCGCTGAGGGCAGATTCGCAAACGACAGCGGCACCACGCCGCCCATGACGTCGGTCAATGCGGGGCCGGTGCCCTTGTAGGGCACGTGCAGCAAATCGGTGTGGGTTTGCGCCTTGAACAATTCACCCGCCAGGTGCAGGCCACTGCCGACACCGGGCGAGGCATAGGCCAGCGTTCCCGGGCGCGCTTGCGCGTGCGCCAGCAGATCGGCCACGCTGCGCAACTGCGAGGATGGGCTGGCCACCAGCACATTGGGGGCCTTGGCCAGCAAGGTGATGGGCGTGAAGTCACGCTCGATCTGGAACGGAAAAGCGGGCATCAAGGTCGGGTTGATGGTGAGGTTGCCCGCAGGCACGACCAACAAGGTCTTGCCATCGGGCCGGGCCTTGCGCACCTTGTCCATGCCGAGGTTGCCCGCAGCGCCGGGCAAGTTCTCCACCCACGCGGTTTGGCCGTTGCGTCGCTGCAAGCCATCGGCCAGCAGACGTGACAGCAGATCGACCGGACCACCCGGCGGGAACGGGGCCACCAGCGTGATGCGTTCTTGTGCCTGGGCCTGCGTGGCGCACAGGCCCAGTGCGGTCACGGTGGCGCTCATCAGGGTGGCCATCAGCCAGCGGCGCTGGGGTTTCAACAGCATGCGTCTTTCTCCAAAAATCAGATTGGGTCCCAGCACAGCCAGGCTGCGCCGCGCACGCCCGACGAGTCGCCGTGCCGTGCCGGACGCAGGGGTGTGTCGATGGGGCGTGTGAAGGTGTGGCGTGACAGCAAGGCGGGCACCTGGGTGTAGATCTCATCGACGCGGCTCATGCCCCCGCCGAGGACGATCACCTCTGGGTCGAGCACGTTGATGATGTGAGCCAGACCCCGCGCCAGTCGGTCGGTGTAACGCAGGAAGCTGGCGTGTGCGTTCGCGTCTCCCGAGCGCATCGCAGCGACGATGGCTTCGGGGCTACAACGCTGACCTGTCACGCGCGCATGGTCGGCGGCAAAACCCGGACCCGACAGCCAGCCCTCCAGGCAGCCGGTTTGCCCGCACCAGCATGGCTCGATGTCGAGTTCTTGTGCGCTGGGCCAGGGCAGGGGGTTGTGCCCCCATTCCCCCGCCAGTGCGTGGCGGCCCGTCCAGACACGTGTTCCCAGCGCCAGCCCGGCACCGCAGCCCGTGCCCAGGATGGCAGCAAAGGTCAGCCCCGCGCCCGCCGCCGCACCGTCGACCGCTTCGCTCAAGGCCAGGCAGTTGGCGTCGTTGGCGACTTCGACCCGACAGCCGAGTCTCTGTTGCACATCGATCTGCAAGGGCTGGCCGTTGAGCGCCTGGGTGTTGGCGCCCCGCACGCGCTGCGTGCGTGTGTCGATGCAACCGGGAATGCCGATGCCCACAGGCACATCGTGGGGCAGGTCAAAACGATGACGGGCTTGCGCCACCAGTTGGACCACGGTGTCGACGATGGCGGCATAGCTGTCGCTCGGCGTGGCCGTGCGTTCACGCCACCAACATCGGTGCTGCGTGTCGAGTACCACGATTTCGGTTTTGGTGCCGCCCAGGTCCACACCGATGCGGTGGGGTGTGGTGGTGGCGGGCAAAGTCGGAGACATGCGCCAGAGTCTACAAACCCGGATTTCAAGCATCATCTTGGCGTATCTCCGGGTTTTCTCTATGTCCATTGCCTCTGCGACTGGATGGCGTTCTCGCCTTTCTTTAGGGGTTTCCGATAGTGATTTCATTCAAAAGAGCAATTGATCACGAAGGGGCACCGATTTATATTTAGCAACATCTTGATGTATTTGAGGCGCTCGCGACAGGGCGAGCCCCAAGCGACGGGTTACTGAAGGAGTCACACGGATGAAGAAATTCGAAGGAAAAACCGTCATCGTCACCGGCGGTGGCGGTGGCATCGGCGGCGCGACCTGCCGCCACTTTGCAGCCCACGGCGCCCGGGTCGCCGTCTTTGACATGAACCTCGATGCGGCCCAAGCCGTGGCCCAAGACATTGCGGCGCAAGGCGGCCAGGCGGCGGCGTTTCGCTGCGACATCACCGACCGGGCGCAGGTGGATGCGGCGGTCGCAGACGCCCAGGCCCAGCTCGGTCCCATCGATGTGCTGGTCAACAACGCCGGCTGGGATGTGTTCAAGCCCTTCACCAAGACCGCGCCGCAGGAGTGGGATCGCTTGATTGCCATCAACCTGGTCGGGGCCTTGCACATGCACCACGCCGTCTTGCCGGGCATGGTCGAGCGCCGCCGGGGTCGCATCGTGAACGTGTCTTCGGATGCCGCACGGGTGGGCTCGTCGGGCGAGGCGGTGTATGCCGCTTGCAAGGGCGGCTTGGTGTCTTTCTCGAAAACCATCGCGCGCGAGCATGCGCGCCATGGCATCACCGTCAACGTGGTGTGTCCGGGGCCGACCGAAACCGCTTTGTTCGAAGACTACAAGCAAGGCGCGGGCAACCCCGAGAAGCTGGTCGAAGCCTTCACCCGTTCCATCCCGCTCGGG
>Ga0255166_1000108_pt1 | contig 42692 bp, 49 predicted proteins | sample Atl_Cont_RepC_8d_FD_186013 | JGI IMG/M metagenome (GOLD analysis project Ga0255166, IMG submission 186013) | Freshwater microbial communities from Altamaha River, Georgia, United States - Atl_Cont_RepC_8d | ecosystem: Environmental > Aquatic > Freshwater > River | place: USA: Georgia | collected...
CTCCATACCAATTACCAACTTTAAAAACTGAAGTAAAAATAGATGGTATATGTTGTGCTACACCTGATGATTTCATATTAGAAGGTTACCAATATCATCCAACAATTAAAGCACCTTTAAGTAACTAATGGAACATAAAATATACGATATATTTCCAACTCCTATTATGAAATTTAACTTTGGTAGAGAATTTACTAAAGATGAATTAAATTTTATAAATAAATGTGAAGGAAATGCTCATAGGAATTTTGGAAATAAATCTAGCAACGATAGCTATGTGTTAAATAATACTGAATTAAAAAATATAAATGAATTTTGTAAAAATGGATTACAAACATTTTTTGATAAAATACATAATCCAGCTTCTAACATAGAAATTTATATTACTCAAAGTTGGTTAAATTGGACTTATGGAAATGAATATCATCACACACATTCGCATCAAAATAGTTTAGTAAGTGGAGTTTTATATATAAGTGCTGATAAAGAATTTGATAATATAAGTTTTGGTAGACACAATTATAGAATGATTGAAATGTACCCAAAAGAATTTAATGATTATAATTCCGATGAAATTGATTTTAAAGTAGGAACTGGTGAATTATTATTATTTCCATCAAATTTACAACATAGAGTAAATGTTACAAAAACAAAAAAAGCAAGAATAAGTTTAGCATTTAATTCATTTGTAAAAGGTGAATTTGGTCATATACAAGCTTTAAATTATTTAAAATTATGATTTTTGATGTAAAAATACAACATCCCAAAAGAGTTGATAAAAAGTGGGGATATGAATTATGGATTCACAACAATACAGATTATTGTGGAAAATTATTAGTGTTCAATAAAAGTGGAGACAAGTTTTCAATGCACTATCATATGATTAAAGATGAAACCTGGTATGTACAAGAAGGAGCATTTCAATTTGATTGGATTGATACTGAAAACGGAGAAAGATTATATACTCAAATTCAAAAGGGTGATGTAATTGAAATTAAAAAAGGATTACCACATCAACTTACAGCATTAACCGATGGAGCTACAATATTTGAGGTTAGTACTCAGCACTTTGATGAAGATAGTTACCGAATATATAGAAACCAACCAAGCGATTTAGAATAATGACAAAGATAACAAAACATCTACGAAGTGTAGAAGAAATAAAAAAAGAACTAGAAGAACATCCAGAAAATATAATATTCTATATGGGTTATATGGGGTATCAATCTGAGCATGAAGGTTCAATAGATTATATAGAAGAAAAAATTAAAGAATATAAAAATAAACAAAATGAAAGTACAAAAAATTAATGAAACACCAATAACTCAGCAAGATCTTGAGGATTACAAAAATAAAATATCTAAATTAGATGGATTTGTTTTTAATGCTGCGGATATTGATATGGATAAAAGAATTATTAGTATTCGTTTAGGTAATATAGAAGACCAATTAATTTTAGTTAATCCAAAACCAATATCAAAATCAGATAAACCTTTGGTTTACTTTGAAAAAGATACTTACAAAGAAAATAAAGTTCGTAAAACTGTACGTTATCCTTGGTTTGTATTAGAAACTGATAATTTAGGTAAAGTTGAATTTAAATCCGATAAACAAGATTGGAAAGATGCTGATGAGTTTTTTGGAGATGCTGGTTTATTAGAAGCTGTATTAGTTCAAAGAGCTTTAGATGCAATTGATGGTATTGATATTACTCATCCATCTCGTCAATATTCCGAAACTGTTGTTAAAGATAAAACACCTGGCCGTAATGAAAGAGTAATGTTGCAAGGACCAAATGGTGAAATGGAATTTGTCAAAAATAAAAAGGTTGATTCTTACCTACAAAAAGGATGGAACTTAATTTAATTTTAACAAATGGCAAAATTAATATTTATCATCGAAGAAAAAGAAAATAGAGAAGCTTCCAAAATAGAATTTGAAGTACCAAACGATATGGATGTTTGGGAATACAAAAGAATGTGTATGAGAATGGCAGGAGCTATGGGATACACATCATTATCAGTAAGAAAAGCTTTTGGAATAGAATATAAAAAAGATTTAGATTTAGAATTATCACAAATATTTGAAAACGCCTATACCGGCTCATTAGTATAATATGGAAATAAAAGAATTAAAAGAATTGGTAATGAAACAACAAGACCAAATTCTTACCTTACAAATATTAGTTCAAACATTAGTAGATGAATTAGTAGAAACTGAAGTTGTTAAAGATGAAGCATTAGATGCACGATTAACCGAAAAAATTAAAGGTATTAAAAAACAATTTTCAGAAATGAGAAAAGAAGCTGGTATGAATAATCCATTCTCCTTTGGACCAATGGGCGAAGCTTAAATTTGGAATTCTGATAAAAAAGTTGTATATTTGTATATTAATTAAAATTTATGGATTATTTAATAGGGTTTTTACTAATAATATTATTACCAGCTTCAATAATATTCAATATCCTTCTTTTGATAAGAGGGATTAATCTTGTCAAACAAAATGAACAAATCAGAGATGTAATTGATATCTACGAAGATAGACAATTACAAACTGAACAAAGATTAGAATCAATGCTACAAACAATGAGAGAGATTGATATCAAAGGTTCATTTGAATCAGATGATGAGGTAGGAGCTGTGTTTTCCGAATTAAAGGAAACGATTGAAACGTACAAAAACGAAATCTAATCATGCCTAGAAAAAAGAAAGAAAAAATGTATTTTACAATGGATACTGAAAAAGCCATTATAGAGTACAATAAAACTGAAGATACAAAATCAAGAAATAAAATTTACGAAGAAAGTATAAAATATCCTTTTGAAAAACTAGCTGAAAATATTCTTAATACTTTCAAGTTTTCTTACTTTGATGTAAGTAAGGAAGATGTACAAATGGAAGTAGTATCCACTCTCATTGAAAAAATACATATGTTTAAAGAAGGTAAGGGAAAAGCATTCTCTTATTTTTCTATTGTTGCGAAGAACCACTTAATTCTTAAAAATAATGGTAACTACAAACGTTTCAAAAAGACAGCCTTACTTTCCGAAATGCCTGAAAGTTGGAATCCAGAAGATGACTTTAGAGAAGTAGAGCAAGGAAATGAGTTTGTAGAATTCAAAGAATTAATGTTAAAATATTGGGACCAAAATCTGACAAGAGTATTTACAAAAAAAAGAGATATACAAATTGCAGATGCGGTTTTAGAATTATTTAGAAGAAGCAGATATATAGAAAACTTTAATAAGAAACACTTATATCTTCTTATTAGAGAGATGACAGATTGCAAGACACATTATATTACAAAAGTGGTAAATGAAATGAAAAAACATCAGATAAAGATGTTAAATGATTATTTAGACCACGGAATGATTAAGTCTCCAAGTAACGATTTTTGGGATGAGGAATATTTATAATCTATAAAGGATTATATTATGACAGATTTAGCTTCAATGTTATTACACAGCAGAACACAGGCGCATGTGTTCCATTTAAGAGTATCTCCAAAAGGATTAGCTCCACATCTTGCTCTAGAAGCATATTACGATGGTATTGTGGGATTGGTAGATGGTTTGGTAGAGGGTTATCAAGGTATGAAAGGATTAATTGAATTCAAACCAGTTAAAGGAATTGATAACGATGCATCTCCTGAAAACATTATAACATATTTTGAAGACCTATTAAAATTTGTTCAAACAGAGAGAAAATCAGAAGAATTATCATTTAGCTGGATTCAGAATGAAATTGATAATGTTGAAAAATTAATATATTCTACCCTTTATAAATTAAGAAATCTATAATTTAACATTAGAATTAATACTATTTTAAGAGTATCCAATATTTATGTTTGGATACTCTTTTTATTTTGTATCCAATTAGTTTCTGTAATAGTTTCATTAATTAAGTTTCCTGAAGTGTTCCATAACTTGTTATACTAATATAATAAGCAGGAAAAATCATGCAATACATTAAATCAGCTGTTTTGAACTTTAAGGAGTTATTGTTCAAAATGTTTTTATTGGGTGTTGGTCTTTTTATAGGATTAGCATTCTTATTCCAAGTCTTTATGATATTCTTGGAATTTAGTGGTAGACAGGAATGGGCTACTCAAATCTCTAATGAAATTATGTGGAGAATAGATGGTACATTCAAAAACAATCCAGAAAATATTTGGTACGAAGAATCAGAGCACATTTGGGTTGAGGGTGTAGAAAACCAAGTTAAAATTGGTAAATTGGCTGGAAATAGAAATCTAGCATTTGGAGTAAAAAACATATTAGAGGAATATCTTCAAGAAAAAGGATATGATTTAGCTCCGGATGCACCATATAAATTAAAAGTTAATATCGTTTATTTAGATGTACTTTCAACTAAAACTAACATAGCAGTATTCCATAAAGGGGAAGAAGAAGTGGTAGTTAGATTGCAAGGTATTTTATATAAAGATGGAAAGAAAGAAAAAGAAGTAGTAGTAGAAGAAGGTTCATCGGAAATATCAATGTCTACGTTAATTGTTGACCAGGGTGGTAAATTCAATCAGACCTCACTTAGTAACGCCCTAAAGAAAGCTTCAGATAGCTTAATCAAAAAATTATTCGGTAAAAACGCAAAGTAAGATGAAAAAACTAATAACACTTTTAGGGGTATTGATTATATCCCTATTCGTATTTAAAGCAGAAGCACAAATAATTGTGAACCAATCAGTATCAGCAGGACCTTATAAAGTTGGTGATACAATCACTGTAACTTATACGGTAGATAAAGGTACAACTAAACCACGTTATTTTTGGTTGAGATACCAATTTAATAATAAGGCTTTAACTTATCTTTCAACTACTTTCTCACAAGGTAGTTCTGCACAAACATATTACACAGGTTGGACAAGCTATAAGTTTACTCCAAACGCAAATATAGCAGATACTTCTTTATATGCACAATATGGTTCTACACCTTGGGGATATGCAGTAAACGCAGATTGGAATGTTGGACAACTAGCAGTTCAAAGAGCAGACCAATCAGTAAATGGTGTAATAGCAACTCAAAAGTATATTCTTAAAGACCAAAACACATACGAGAACTTTCATAAGTTAGACCTTTCATATGCATTAGATAGTTTAACAGGTAATAATATTCCATATGTAAAAACAACATCTGGTCCTTTATCAATAACTGGTGTAACTGGTAATACTTCTTATTTCAAAGTAAGAGTTCTATTCCCATCTGGATATGATATAACAAAACATCAGGCACAATTAATGCCACTTAAAACCGATGGTAGTGGTGATATAGATTGGACAAAACAAGCTATTGCTAGTAAAGCATTAGATGGTAGTGGTGAAGCAATATTCACAACTGGTGTTAAAGTAGGTGATAGTTTAGGTGTATGGATTGGTGGAGCAACTCAACAATCATTTATGAATAATATTGTGACTGTATCAGATGCTTATAAAGCATTCTTAGGAGTTTCTCAAACCGATATAGCAGGAGCTGCAAATTTCTTTACTAGACCTGTATTAGAAAAGAAAATTGGTTTGATTTCAAAAGATAAAACTACATTTAGTGAAAGTGATTCATACTATATGTTTGCATATGTAATGGGTATTGATGTAAAAGATAAAGCATACATACCAACAAATGCAGCACCGGTAAATAATGTTGTAAACTATAAATGGCATGCTGGATTATTAAATCAAAGCTGGTTAGATGGGGTTGCAAAACATAGAGTTAAAGTTACACAAGCAGCTCAAACTGTAGATGCAGTATTTGCATGGGGTGGTGATTTAGATTGGTCACATTCATCTCACGCTGATACAGTTGCATCTAGAATAGCAAGTGGTATCTATACAAACGCAGCTAATCCTAACACATCTGATGTAGCTACTATTAAAACTATGGCTATGACTTCATACGCATCAAATGCATATGAATCAACTAAATTAGAACAAGCAAATCTTAATATAACTTCTACTTTAGAAAATGGTAAAGTTGTATTAACTGCTGGATTAACAAAAGAAGGTTTAGCTGGATTGCAAGTTATTATGAACTATGATTCAACTAAATTAACTTTAGATAATGTAATATTTGATTCTGGAAGTACAATCACCAATTTCTCAACGCATGCTAATGGTAGATTAACATTTGGTTCAATAGACCAAACAAAGATAGCTAGAATTAAAGTAGGAACACCATATAAATTAATCTTCTCACCAAAAGTTTCATTAAGCAACACTGCAGGTTTATTCTTCTTTGTATTAGCCGATGCAGTAGATGCTAGTGGTAAGAAGATAGAACTTGTAGTAAACTAATGAGAAACTTATTAATATTTTTATTTTTATTCATTTCAACTTTAGGGTTTGGTCAGCAGGTAAATGCACCAGACCCTAAAGAGTTTACTGTCAACACATCTGGACAAGATGCAAGTGGATTTACTTTAAGTGGTTTTAACGCCACATCAACTCTATTGTGTGCAGTTGGTTTGCCTGTTGCACCAAGCGGAACTACATTTTACTTTTCAACAACATCAGGTGTAACCGCATCAACTGGTTATACAATGAGTGGAAATAAAACCCGTATTTCATTTACTGGAACAATGGCTAATATCAATACGGTCTTAGCATCTCTTAAAATAAACACAACTGGAACGGCAGGCGATATTAGTATTTCAGTATCAGCAACTGTAAACCCAACGGGATATTATTACTTACCAATAAACGGACACTTTTATAAACCTGTTTCTGGTTTTACGGGTGTAACCGGATTTAGTGGAACAACATCAACTGGATATAATAATCTTAAAACATATTGTACGCAACAAACATTTAAGGGACAGGCAGGATATTTAATGACAATTACTTCCGCTGATGAAGATAACTTTGTTTATCTAAATGTACCTGGTTCTAATATCATATTTGCACTTACTGATAATGTAACGGAAGGAACTTTCAAAATAGATGCAGGACCTGAAGCAGGAACTACTGTGAGAATAGGTGCAACAAATCAGCAAGGTAAATACAATAACTGGGCAGGTGGTGAACCAAATAACTGGGGACCTGGTGAAGATTATGTTGTAACTAAATGGAATGGTGGAACACAATGGAATGATTATGGACCTGAAGCAACTGCTTTTCCTGGTGGTATTAGTGGGTATGTAATTGAGTTTGGAACTTGGAGTAATCCTGATGACCAAACTTTTACTGATTTTTATAACAATAGTGTGACACATACAAACGGTCCAAACTTAAATTTGAAAGCATTATTTAATTTTAATTTTGGTGGTAATGTAGATGAAACTAAATTTTTAGGAGCAGTACACAAAAGAAATGATGCAACATCAAATTGGACACCGAATACATATAAAGCACTAAATGGTTTAGGTAGAGTAACTCTTTCAGACCAATTGGATACTGTAAAAGTATATTCATCTGCAATATCAATAGCTGCCGCAAATGATATGACTGCATATAGTGAAACTGATATTGGTAAGATATACAAAATGACTATAACGGGTAATACTGGTGGTGGTGCAATTTGGGGAACAAATATATACACTAATGATTCTTATATACCAAAAGCAGCGGTGCATGCTGGAATAGTAACTGCTGGGCAGACAAAAGAAGTTTATATTAAAATAGTTGAAGGATTAAATGATTATCCATCAACAACACAAAACGGAGTAACATCAGATAGTTGGGGAGCGTGGGGATTGAGTTATCAATTTGTATCCGAACCATCATCTTATAAAGCAACTATAAGTGCTGGACAAGCTGAATTTTCTTATGTTAATATTTCAAATGGTGTTACAACTCTTTACATTGATTTAACTAGATTTGGAAATACACAACCATCAACTATATCCAAAGTTAAAATATTGGATTGTTATGATGGACCAGTAACCTATACAACTTCGGACCCATATTGGGCACAATATACAGTTCCATCAACACTTACAAAAGTTACCGATGGAACTTCTGCATATAATTCATATATACGAAATGCGGGATATAATAATTGGGCATTTGCATCTAATTTAGGATTTGCACAAAATGGAGCATACAAACAACATAAATTTGTATTCCAAAACTATGATTCTACACAACTTAAAACTCTTTATAATAGTATAGTAACTGTATCGGATGTTTATTTAGCATTTAAGGAATACTCCGAAGCAGGTGGTATATTTGGTAATGGAAGTGGAACACAATTTACCTATGGTATTCAATTCAAAAATGCGGATGTAAACGATGATGGATATTTTAATGAAAAAGATTGTTTTGCATTATTGCAACATTTAACTGGTGTAAAAGATTTAATTGGCAGTTACACATTAGATAATACGATGAAAATTATATTAGATTCAACTTATGGAACTATTGGTAAATCTAATTGGCAGCAATTTCCATCTTATTTAGGTAAAGATTATGGATTCAGTTTAATTGATGGAAAGATAAACTATAATTACAATTTAGCAATAACTTGGAAAGGAGATGTAAACTTATCACACTCAGCAACTCCACCTTCAAATGGTATAACAACCAATAGTGCTAACTTTGGAATGACTATAAAATCAATGAGCACATCAAATGGTGAACCAACTGCATATATTATTTCGCAAATTTTTGGGGATAGTTTAATTGCAACAATTAAATTTAATCCAAATGCAAATTCTATTGTGGGAACGCAGTTTCAGATAAACTATGATAATTCAGTTATTAGTTTCAGTTCAGCAAAGTATAAAACAACAGGTACACCAATTAATTTCGCAAACAATAAAGGAAGTTATATTAATTTAGGTTCTTTAAATACTGGCGGTGAATTGTTAGATGGTACAACTGAATATCAACTTACATTTAAGATGAATCAAAAATTAGATAACTCTTTAGGATTGATTTCTATTGCAGGAAATGAAGCGGTAAATGTTAGTGGTAAAAGTGTAAAAATAAAAATACAATAATGAGATACCTTTTAACTATATTATGTTTGATTTTAATTTGGGGATGTAGAAAAGTTGAAGTAACCCCAACACCAACTCCAAAAGTAGAAGATATATTTTCTGTTAAAGAAACATCTATAACAAATGGAGACCCTTTAAAGTTTACATTAAAATCAGAGGGAGTATATACACTTACTCTTTTTGATTCAGTAGGTCAACAAGTGGTTACTAGAGAAAGAATAATTGGTAAAATTGGAGAAAATTCTCTAAAGTTATACACAAAATCGTTACCTGTTAGATATTTATATTTATCTTTGGAAGATGAGAATAGTGTCCAAATAGGTAAGACGTTACTGATAATAAACTAAAAATTGATTAAAAATGAAAAAAATATTATTAGTATTGTTTGGCGCAATCATCTTAGTTGGATGTAGAAAAACCCCAATCAATCCGATTGAGACAGTAAATCCAATCGCTGAATTAAAAATGACAGCAAACGCTGGCATCAAGTTACAATCTCCATTTGTCACTTCAGAAGTGGCAATGAATGTGAAGTTAGAAACTTCAGGAAATGTGACAATTAAAATTTTAGATATTGCAAATAGAGTAGTATCTAAAGAAACAATGTACGCAAATTCTGGAGATAATATATTGAAAGTATATACTACCGCATTACCAGCATCTGCATATAGAATAGCTCTATACGATGCAAATGGTAATATGATTGGTATTACTGACTTTAATAAGTTATAATAAATAACAAATAAAAACGTAACAAAATGGCAGAAGAGCAACAAGAGCAATCAACTGGTGGTTCATTAAAGAACATTATACTAGGACTTGTATCTACAATCACTTTAGGTGTTGGTGGATGGTTTACAACTAAATTAACAGGTGGAGATGATAAAGAAGCAGCTCCAGTTCAACAAGCAGCACCTGTAATTAACATCCAAAACAACCAAACTCAGCAAGCAGGTGGTGGTAAAACTGTAATCATCAACAAAGGTGGTGAAGCAGCTAAACCAGCAGCTCCAGTTAAGAAAAAAGAAGGTGATGAGTTCAAAGAGAAACCAGCAGCTTGGTAATATATGGGATACAAAATAGGAGTTACATTATTTTTCATAGCTTTCTTTTTATGGGCTATGAATCATGCAAATAACGAAAGAATACGAAAAGAAAATGGCAGAGAATAATCAACAGCCACCAAGTGGTTTTAAAGATTTGTTAAACGCAATGATGAAACGCAGATGGTATATCACTGCGTTGGTATTGGGTGGATTTATGTTTATAATGGCGGGAATGTTTTTTGCCATTTTTAATAAATCAGATATTGCAGGAGAGTGGAAAGAACTTCTACTCCTTTTATTAGGTGCTTTCATTGGTTCTTATGGTAAAATCATTGACTATTGGTTTAGTGATACCGATAAGGATAAAATGTTAGTACAAAAAATGGATGAAGAAGATGGTGTAACACTTTCACATACAAACGATATGAAAGAAAGTAATAAACCAGTTGCTCCAACTATACCTGATGCATTTGTTCAAGCTGCACAAAAAACAGCAGAACTAACTGTAATAGACCATCAAAGACAATATGAGTTGGAAAAAGACCAGCAAGAGCATGAGCAAGAAATGGAGAAGTTAGAGTTTGAACACCATGCACATAGACAATGTGAGCACGAATGGGGTGATGCAGATGGAGATGGACATGAAGAATGTCAAAAGTGTGGTTTGCTAAGAGAACAATATAATGGTTAATATTAATAGGTTACCTTTCCAATAATTTATAAAAATGAAAGGCTATGGGATTTTTTAAAGACTTAGTAAGCGATGACAATCACATCAACGAAAAATCAGTAATTGGAATTTTATCATTCGCAGTAATGGTATTATGTATGATTGTTGATTTAGTAACTGGTGCATTGAACAAACCACTTTTAATTAATGAGTTTGTATTCAACGCGTTTATGTATCTTACTTTAGGAGCATTTGGTATTGGTTCAATTGATAAATTTATCAATAAGAAATCAATTACAGACGCTAAAAAGATAGATGCTGGTGTTGAAGAAGAAGGATAATATATTTCCTTTAACTGTAGGAAGGGCGGAAATATTTAAGGGAGAACATAGTTTCTCCCTTTTTTATATTTATACTAAATAAAATGTTATGGCACTACCTTGTCCCTCTTGCAAACAACCTTTGGGATTAACTTTAGAATTTATACTTAAACATCCAGTTTCAGCCTGTCCACATTGTGAGACCGTTTTGGATTTTACGGTAAATGATGAAATAAAGGAAAAATACAAAGAAGCACTTGTTGAGATAGAAAAAATCAAAAAAGAATATCAGGGGGTAGTAAAATTTGGATAATTAGGTTGTTTTGTACTTTTTCGGATATTTATGTTGGAACAAGTTACAAAAAATTAATTATAAAAATTTAAATTTATGGCAGGTATCGCAGACCAATTCGCAGGTCTTCCTATTGAAGATTTGATTGTTTCACCTATTGTTGGTATGGCAAAAGGTCAAGCAAAATTAAACGAAGTAACTTGGAAATACATTTCTGAAGTAGCATTCGTAACGGATGAGAAAACTAAAAAAACTAAAGCACGTGCTTTAGATGTTGAAATGAACAGAGTTGTAACGGATGGTGCAACAGGTGAACAAAAACTACAAAAAATTTATAGTAAAGTTCCTATGTTACCATTAGTACCACTTCCTTCATTGGCAATTACTTCGGCAGATATCGAATTTGCTATGGAAGTAAAAACTTCAGAAGCAGAAAAAAGTGAAGTAAAAACTGAAAGTAGTGTTGAAGTATCAGCTGGTGGTAGATTTTGGGGTATGAGCTGGAATGCAAAAATTTCTGGTAAAGTAGCTACAAACAAAGAGAATACTAGAAGTACTGATAACTCAGCTAAATACAATGTAAAAGTACATGCTGAACAATTACCTGCAACTGAAGGTATGTTGAAATTATCAGATTACCTAACTCAAATGTTAGAACCATCTTTAATTCCACTTACTGAAGACCCAGCAACTGGTGGTGGTAAGAAGTAATAGATAAAATAAAATAAAGGTTATATTATGGCAAGATTAAATGTAGAGGAACTAGTTGGCGGTCTTTTAGAGGCCGCCATGGTTTCTCAAGGTATAAGTGAAAGACAGCATATTAATGCTCTCCGAAACTATTTCAATGAAGATGGTACACCCAAAACCACTACCTTTAATATAGGTGGTAAGGATTTGGTTGTACCTCTTTATATTTTGGCGGACCATTCATCTATTGGATTGGATGAGTTAGATATTGAGTTTACTTGTAGACTTATATTTGGTGATGAAGATAAAGAAGTATCTAATCTTAAAAAATCTCTTTTAGGATTGTTTAAGAAAAAAGGATATGAACACAATATCAAAGGTATTGAAGTTGATTCTGGTTACAATCCAACTGAAGCTGGTATGGCTAAAATAAAGGTTAAGTTTAAGGCTGATACAAAGCCTGAAGCTGTAAGTAGATTAGTTGATGAATATATCAAAAATCTAGAAGAACCAACTCAAAAGTAAATAAATTAAGGGAGAACATCGTTTCTCCCTTTTTTTATATTTATAAGAAATTATTTATGTATGAAAAAATTATTCGTATTATTAGGTATATTGTTGATTACGAGTGGTGTGGGTGTCCTACATGCTCAAACAATAGGAAGTACTAAAACTGAAGAATTCAAAGCAGATTTTGAAAAGAAAAAAGATATATCCGCTTTTATGGATTATGATGGACCTAAAAAGAACATCCAAATTCTAAAGTGTGGTATTGGTGAAGAAGTGTATGAAATGTACCCTGAATTAAAAGAAAAAAGAGTTGGATTGGGTGTTGCAAATATCGTATTAGAATATTTGGACAACCTTAATAGATTTGAATTTACCGAAGATAAAACTGAAATTAAGAATCGTATGGTAAAGCAATACCAAGCATCAGCAGCTGGAATTTCCGAAAACAAATTAGATGGTAGAGGAAAGATTAAGTTAGCACATTACTTTGTAGAAATTGAGGTATATGATTATTCAGTATCCGAAGATGAAACTATCAACTTAAAAGATGGTATCAAAGATAACTTAGTAACTCGTTTAGGTTTACAGGTTAGATTTACAAATGCTGAGAACGGAACTATTATAGCAGCATCTGGTTTAGGTGAAGCTAAAACAAATAGACAATTAACATTAGTTTCAGATGCTTCAATAGACCCAATTAAATTCAATCAATCTACAATCAGTATCTCAACTAAAAAAGCATTAGATATTGCATGTGCAAACATATTAGATAAAATGATTAAAAAAGGCGTATTCGCTAAATAATTTATGGGAAGTGCAGCAAAAAAACCAAGAGCAATGAGAAGCCGTAGAAGCGGTGTTAAGAAGAAAAAATTAATAGATGCTAATTTAGCAATCTTAAAAAAATTAGAAAATGATAAAACTAAGTAAATTAATCAACGAAGTAGAAGTAGGACAGGGGCACGAAAACGATAGAGATATGGTTGTTGGTGTTGCCGAAATTCTTCGTATGGTAGATGATATGAACAATAGAAAACAAATAGCAGATGCTATGTTAAGAAAGTTCAAATCAGAAGATGTAATACATAATGCAAAGGAGTTTTTAACACTTTGTGGAATTTCTTCATAATTTCTTAATATTAAAATAACCAATTTAGAGAAACGCTTTCATAGTTATTGGGGAACTAACCTAAAATAACTTTATGAGAGCGTTTCTTTTATTACTGTTACTTCCATTTGTAACATATTCCCAAGACACATTATTTTCCAAACAATTATCAACGGTTACAGTCCGTTCAGCAGGTAAAAAATCTACTGAAGTAGCTGTAATATCAACCATTCGTAACGCATCAGTAGTTTCGGATGGTGTATCCATTGATTTTATTAAAAAAACACCTGATAGAAATGTTGGGGATGCACTTAAAAGAGTAAGTGGTGTTACTATACAAAACGATAAGTTTGTATTAGTAAGAGGATTAGCAGACCGTTATAATTCTGCTATGTTAAACAAAACCCTTCTACCATCAACTGAACCTGATAGGAGAGCATTTTCTTTTGATTTAATTCCAACGGCATTAATTGATAATATTATAGTATCTAAATCGGCATCGGCAAATCTACCTGGCGATTGGAGTGGTGGATTGGTGCAAGTTTCAACAAAAGAAGTATCCGATAACTTTTTTAATATCTCATTGGGAAGTGGTTGGGGCTCAGTTTCATCTCTTAAAGATTTTAAGTTAGTTCAAGCTACTGAATTCCCTTCCACATTCCCATCCACATACAAATATCGTATTAGTGGTAATGGTGATAAAAGATTATACACAAAACAATTCAGTAATCCAATTGCTGAATCATTCACATCATCTCCAAACTTAAATGGCGGACTTTCATTTGGATATAAAAGAAATAAATGGAACGCATTATTTAGTTCAACAATCAGAAATTCATATACTCTAAATTACATAGATAGAATAGATTATCAATCATCTACTGAATTAGCATATGATTACAAAGATACTTTATTTTCAAAAAGATTTTCCGCAAATGGTTTATTAAACTTAACTTATTTGGGTGAAAACCGATATAGTTGGAAAACATTAGTGAACTATCAAGCAGATGATAGCTATTTGACTAGAAATGGTGAGAACTATGATAACGTTCAAAATGTTCATAGTAATTCAACAAATCATATAAACAATATTGTAATTAATTCTCAATTTGATGGCAAGATTAAAACTTTAGATTTTAATTTAGGATATAATTTTATATTCAGAGAGCAACCTGATTATAGAGTTAATCCAATTACAAAATCATTAGGTGTAAATGAACCATACGCAACTGCATGGAGAGATACATATCGCTTTTGGAGTGTAATGGATGAGAATAGTTTTAATGGTAATATTAACAAAGATTTTGGTAAGATAAAAGTTGGTGGTGGTTATCTAAAAAAGATTAGAGGATTTAATGCAAGAATTTTCAGATATACTTCAACTGATATGTTAGATGAAATAACTAACAATACAGACAAATACACTGCGGATTTTGATTTGGGTTCTCTTTATTCAATGTATGAGAACGATTTTGGTAAATGGAAACTAAACACAGGATTAAGAGGTGAATATAATTTATTTGATGTATCTACCGCAGATTTTAGTGGACAAAAAGTAAATGTTAATAGAGAGTATTTAGACCTTTTACCTTCGTTAAATCTTTCTTATAATTTAGATAAAACAAAATATAGATTTTCAGTAAGTAAAACATTAGCAAGACCTGAATTTAGAGAAGTAGCTAATTTTGCTTATTATGATTTTGTAAGAAATGCACAATTATTAGGTAATCCTAAATTAGAAAAATCTGACATCTATAATTTGGACTTAAAGTATGAATTATATCCAAAAGCAGGTGAGAACATTTCATTTTCATTATTTGGTAAAAACTTTATAAAACCAATTGAACAAATAGTAGCAGATGGCTCAGTTCCTTCAAACCTTTTATTAACATATACCAATCCAAAATCTGCAATTCTTTATGGTGCTGAATTAGAGGTTCGTAAAAAAATAAATGGCTGGTTTGATTTTTATACAAACGCATCGGTAATGAATTCCGAAGTAGAAGTGAATGGTGTTAAAAGACAATTGCAAGGACAATCAAATTATGTATTAAACGCAGGAGTTAATATAAAGAAAAAGAACAATACTCTTAATCTAACTTATAATAGAGTTGGTGATAGAATATCAGCAGTAGGATTTCAGGGTTATCCAAACATTTTTGAAAATAGTAGAAATGTATTGGATATAACCCTTTTACATAAACTTAAAAAAGGAGAAATAAAATTGGCAATAGGTGATGTATTTTCGCAACCATCAATCTATTATCAAAAGTTACAAACAAAGAGAAATCTTATAAAAACAAACAACGAACAAACAATTTCATTAACATTAAATTTGAATCTATGAAAAAGCTATTAGGAATTATTTTAGTATTAGGATTATTCAGTTGCAAAAAAGAATTAGGTGGAACTGATATTCCTGTAAATGTACCATCATCAACAATTTTGAGTGGTAACATCAACACAACAACAACTTTAACATCAGACAAAACATGGACCTTAAAAGGATATGTTTATGTAATTGATGGAGCAAAACTTATCATTCAGCCAGGTACAACAATCGTATCCGATATCGCTGAGAAAGGTGCATTAATTATTGAAAGAGGTGCACAAATAATTGCAGAAGGAACTGCGGCAAAACCAATTGTATTTACATCTGGTAAAGCTGTTGGTGAAAGAGCACCTGGCGATTGGGGTGGTGTGGTTATATTAGGTAGAGCAACTACTAATAGAACTTCAGAACCAACAATTGAAGGTGGTATTGGTAGACCTTATGGTGGAACTAACGATTTGGATAATAGTGGTATCCTAAAATATGTTAGAATTGAATACGCAGGAATTGCAGCAATGCCAAACTCCGAAATTAATGGATTAACATTAGGTGGTGTAGGTAGTGGAACAACTTTAGAGTATATCCAAACTGTTTACGCTAACGATGATGCATTTGAATTCTTTGGTGGAACTGTAAACGCTAAAAACTTATACGCATACGCAACTGCGGATGATGATTACGATTTTGATTTTGGATATAGAGGTTCGGTATCTTATTCAGTATCAAAGAGAGACCCACAATTCGTAGATGCTGGTGATGCTGGAAATGGTGTAGAGTGTGATAATGATGGAACAGGTACAACTGCACAACCATTCACACATCCTAAATTAGATAATATGATTTTAGTTGGACCATTTGATGCGACCTCTTTAGCAAACCATAATTTAGGTTTAAGATGGAGACGTGCAACTCAATTTACAATGACTAACTCAAAAATCATTGGTTATCAAAAAGGTGGTTTCTCAATTGAAAGTAATGAAACTGCACAAGCTTATAAAGATGGAGTTTCTAAATTTGAAAACAATGAGATTCAGGCATTTGACCCATTGTTAAACTTCAAATCAACATCAACTGTTTTTACAGCAGCGGATATGAAAACAAAAGCTTTATCACAAGGTAATAAAGAGGTATCTTATACAAAATCTGAAATGGAAACGCTATCCAAACCAATATGGTCTAATGGATGGACTAGATTTCCATCAAAAGGTAATTAATAATAAATTAATACAATAACCCTCACTTCATAGTGGGGGTTTATTATTTATATCTATGTTAAACAAACAACTTACAATTGTGATTCCTTGTAAAAACGAAGGCATCAACATTTATGATTGTGTAGGATTAATTCATAAACAAAAATTTGTAGAAGGAGTTCGTGTCATAATAGCAGATTGTTCTGATGATATAGAATCTTTGAATTGGTTATATAGATGTATCGCAGATTTTTCTGATAAATTGATTATAAAAATAATTGATGGCGGATTTCCTGCAAAAGCCCGTTTAGAAGGTAGTAAATGGGTAACAACTCCATATATTCTTTTTTTAGATGCTGATATAATGTTGAAAGAAAGAGATGTTTTAATTCAATCATATGAAAATATTTTTGCATTTGAAAAACATTTATTAACAGTTCCTTTCCAAACCGAATATGGTTGGAATTGGGCATTTAGATTATTTGATATTACACAATGGCTAAGTTGTGCAATTGGAACACCATTTGCAATTGGTGGATTTCAATTATGGAATACAAAAGAATATTGGAAAACAGGTGGATACGTTGAAACTCAAAAATTTGCAGAAGATTATTGGATTTCTTCAAAATGTAAAAAGAATAAATTTTTAATTCTAAGAATAAATGGTATTTGGACAAGTGCAAGAAGATTTAAGAAAAAAGGAATTCGTTATATGATATGGCTTATGATTAAAAGTTATATTAATAGAAATAATCCTAAGTTTTTTGATGAGGACCATAACTATTGGAAATAATGATATATAAAGCAATTATAGTATCAGATTTACATTTAGGTACAAAAGATAGTAAAGCAGAGGAGTTTATAGAATTTATTGAAAAACATCCTACTGAATTATTAATCCTTAATGGAGATATAATTGATGGGTGGGCAATCAATAGAGGAAGTAAATGGAAAAAACAGCATACAAAAGTAATAAGTAAATTATTAAAACTTTCAAATAAAATTAAAATTATTTGGATAAGAGGAAATCACGATGAATTTGTTCAAGAATTTATTGGTTCGCATTTTGGGGGAGTTGAAATTAGAGAAGATTACCGATTACAATATTATGAACATATTGAATATGATAATTGGAAATCAAAATGTTACTATATTTTTCACGGAGATGTAATTGATGTTTTTATTACCAAATATAAATGGTTATCAAAGTTGGGAGCGGTTGGTTACGATTTTGCTCTTTGGTTAAATCGCCAATATAACAAATATCGCAAATGGAGAAATCTACCCTACCAATCAATCTCTCAAAAAATCAAAGCAGGCGTAAAAGCCGCTACCAACTATGTTAATGATTTTGAGGTAACTGCTCTTAAAATGGCAGAAAAGAAAGGATGTGATGGAGTAATTTGTGGACATATTCATCAACCCGAAGATAGAGTTATAAATGGTAAGAGATATGTTAATAGTGGTGATTGGGTAGAAAATATGAGTGCAGTTTTGGTAGATACTTATGGAAGATTATATTTATATAGGTAAAACCTATATAATATGGAAAAAACACTTACATGGTTATTTGATTTTTCTGAATGGAAAACCAAAATACAATTCAGTAAAGGATTTGTTTGGGGATTAATTTTATTTTTTTCCCTTTTATTTTTTTCTAATATTACTTTCTCACAAGTTAGTAGTTGGAGAACAAATCCACCACAACAAAGAGTAGAAGCTCCTAGAATACAACCATCAATCCCACAAAGAAATGATGTAAGTAAATGGAGAACACAAACTGAACCAATCAGACCAGGTCATCCAATTCCAACTCAACCCCTAACAAGAAGATGGAGACCTACATTGGCAAACCCATATGGATTAATGTGGGGAACTTGGGGATGGTATCAACCATATCCTTACATTTGGCATGATAACTACGGATGGAGACATAAAAGTGTAGTTCGTATTTATGAGAATGGTAAAAGAGATACTGTTGTAGTAAAACCATTATTAATTCAGGCTGGTTTAGGTAAAACTAATAATGAGCAAGCTAACTTTTGGGGAACTATTGGTGGACCTAAAGGATATTTCATTTTAGATTATGTAATGACATATGAAATAGATAGAAATCAATATTTTCCAAATGGTAATCTAGCTATCGCAGATTTTCCAATTAGTAAAGAGATATTTAAAAAAGAACATACCCTTTATTTAGGAGCTGGTAAGAGATTTGGTAAGTTGGGAGTACATGGTATGGTAGGATTTGGTAATGAGATTCAAAGATATCAAGGTAGAGATGCATTGGGTGGTATTTCTTTCCCAAAATCAAATATAAATTTTACAACAATTAAATTTGGCGCAGTTAAAGATTTTAAATGGTTTAGTTTGAAGTTTGATACTGACCCAATAAGAGGTTATTCACAGTTGGGTATTGGATTGAATAACTTTTAATGAAAAAATGGATAATTGGTATTATAGTATTGTTTTTGTTTGCTTTTAAAGCTAACGGACAAACCTATACCCAAACTTTTGTTGATAAATGTACTGGTGAAATTAAGGTTGCAACAACTACAATGGTAAATGGAAGTGCAACGGTATCTTTCTATAATCAGGTTAGAACTTTTACTCCATTGGAAGTACAAAGTGGAGCAGTACAGGCTTGGATAGCAGCAACTTATGCAGCTTATTCAACTATGGCATGTCCTACTAATCAAGTTGTTCAACAAACTGTAACACAAGCAGTTTCTCAAGCAGCATCACAAGCTGCATCACAAGCAGCAGCCGCAGCTTCATCTGCAGCTAGTTCAGCAGCTTCATCGGCAGCAAGTTCAGCAGCATCTTCATCAGCAAGTTCCGCTGCAAGTAGTTCTGCAAGTTCAGCTGCATCTTCATCGGCAAGTAGTTCTGCAGCAAGTAGTGGAGCATCTTCATCAACACCACCTTCTAGTTCATCCTCGTCACAAAGTGGGGGTAGTTCTTCATCATCCTCGTCACAAAGTGGGGGTAGTTCTTCGGAAAGTAAGGGTAGTGGTAGTTCTACTGAGCAAAAGAGTGAGCAAAAGACAGAACAAAAATCTGAGCAAAAACAAGAACAAAAACAGGAAGAAAAGAAAGAGGAATCTAAATCAGAATCTAAAAAAGAAGAAAAAAAGGAAGAATCTAAAGAAGAAAAGAAAGAAGAATCAAAAGAGGAAAAGAAAGACGAGAAAAAAGAAGAAAAGAAAAGTGAAAAAAAAGAAGAAAAGAAAAAACAAAGAGCTCAAGTATCTTCTCCAATGATATTAGCATCCGATTTAGCATCTAACCAATCTCCTGATAAAACAACTTCTTTAATGTTATCTATGGGTGTATCTAAATCATCTTTAATGGGTGATAAATCATATTCTGCTACCGCACTTATATGGAGTACTTTAGACCAATTTGCTTTAAGTGGTGGGGTTACTAAGATGGATTTTGATGAAGGTAAACTAAATGGTATTCATTCGTATTCAGCAACTGTTGCATATCTAAAAGGAACTTTTATGGCTATGCAAGGATACACTTATATCAAACCGCATCCTAAATACGGAACTTATGGTTTTAATGCTGGATTGATTAGTTTATTTATGAGAAATGTGGAAAACACTGGATATGATTATTCATTGATGACTTCTTTTGTTGGGTTTTGGACTAAACCTTACCAAATTAACAGGAAAACCACTTTATCCCCTCAGGTTTTCGTTATGAATTCACCAATTAGTCTAAACACTATGACTGGAAATACTATGGTAAATCGTTCCCCTGGCTTTATATTAGGTTCTGGGTATGATTATAAAATAAGTAGAAGATTTGCTTTAGGAGCATCCTATAAAGCTGTAATTGCAATTTCTCCACAATTTAGTATGTTACATAATTTCCAAATTGGTTCAAAATTGGCATTTTAATATTTATACACATAAAAACTAATATCTTATGAAAAAATTGTTGAATTTCAAAAACATCGCAATCGCTGCATTAATCATATATTGTTTATTACAGTGGTTTAACCCAGGTGGAGTTATGCCGGGTGGTAGAACTATCAGAATTGATGGTAAAAAATACGAAGTTATAAAACACACAATAGATACTGTAGAAGTTGAAAAAACTAAAGTGGTAACTAAAAAAGGAAAAGATATTGTGCATGAAGTAATTGAGCACGATACTACAATCCAATTAGTAAATGTTGATACAGCAGCTTTATTAAAGGATTACTTAGCAAAAGTAGTTTACAAAGATACTTTAAAATTAGATGAAGGATTGGGAACTATTGCATTAACCGATACTATTACTAAGAATAGAATTTTAGGTAGAACTTGGGATGCTAAGATTAAACAAAGAGAAATCAAAGAAACTCTTATTGTTAAAGAACCTGCTAAAATGCAAGTATTCTATGGTTTGAATGCAGGATTTAACAAAACTGATTATGTTTCGTCAGTTGGAGCTGGTTTAGTATTAAAAACTAAAAAGGACAAACTTTACAACTTCAATATTGGTGTAAACAATAGAACTACTGATGGTACAAATGGTTCATTCTCACCTTATGTTGGATTTGGTACATATTGGAAAATTAAAGTAAAGAAATAATGATAAGTTTAAAAGCATTATTAACAGAAGCAAAATTTCCGATATATCATAAAACATATACATCGGCTATTAACTCAGCATTAGACTGGGCTAAAAAGTCTGGATATCAAATGGATGATGAAGAAATTGCAAGAGAAATAGGAATGGGGCCAAAAAAACCATCCGAAGGTAAAACAAATAGATTTTCTATTAGTTTAACAAAAGGTGGAAAACCACAAAGAAAGCAATTACACATTCAAGTGTATAATATGGGAACTTTCAAAAGAAACTTAGATGGTTCTAAAACAAGAAGTATGTTTGGTGGTCAAAATGAATTTGAACTAAACTGCTATATTGGATAGTGATACTTCTAAAAGATATATTAGCAGAAGACCTTCGTAAATGGTTTGGTAAAGGTAAGACTGGTTCTACTACTGGTGGGGGTTGGGATAGATATAATACAAAGGGAGAGAAAGTAGGTAAGTGTGGGGATAGCAAAGAAGGTTCAGCATACGCAGCATGTTTATCAAAAGAAAAAGCAGCTAAGTTAGGACCTGATGGTAGAGCAGCATTTGTAAAGAGAAAAAGAGCAGCTCAATCAAAAGCAGGAGATGCTAAAAAAGGTGGAGAAAAATCAAAAGGACAAAAACCAACATTTGTAAAAACAGGTGCATAATGATTAAGTTAAAAGATATATTAAACGAAGAAATTAAACTTAATGTGAAAGTTGGTGATACTGTTCTTATGGGTAAATTTAAAAACAAAAAAATTGTTGTTAAATCCATAGATAAAGATGAATGGGGAATGCCAACGATAAATGGAAAAAAGGCAGTAACTTTTAGAATACCTAAAAAAGAGAAATGATAAAATTAACTGACATATTAGTAAAAAATAAAGAAACAGGTAAGAAGTACGATGTCAAAAAAGTAAATCCTGAAAAGCATGAATTTGCTTGGGATTTTAGAGGTAGTAAAGAAAATCCTAATCCTTTTAAAAAAGAAAAACCAAAAAAAGATGATGTAAAAGAACATCATCATGTAACACCAAATGAAAGAATTTCTAAATACAAAGAAAGAATTCAAAAGATAAAAGATAAAATAGCAAAAGCAGAAGACAAAAATTCAGATACAGTTAAATTACAAAAAAACCAAATTAAAGTTATTACTCAAACTATGAATAACTTTAAACAATCTCAAGCTATTAAAAAAGCAAAAACATCTGAGAACATAGAAGAAAAATGGAGTCAGAAGTATAAACGTTCTATTGATTGTAATAACCCAAAGGGATTTTCTCAAAAAGCACATTGTCAGGGTAGAAAAAAGAATGAATTGGTAGAAGAAGCACTTGAATTATTTTTAGAAAAGAATTGTCCAACTGACCCAGAAAAGTGGTCAGCATCTAAAGCAGCAGCAAAAAGTAAGTTTGATGTATATCCATCAGCTTATGCAAATGGATGGGCTGCAAAAAATTACAAATCAAAAGGTGGTGGTTGGAAAACCTGTAAATAATATGATAAAGTTAAAATCATTAATCAAAGAAAATTTTGTACAAGAAGCTGTAACATGGCTATTTGTAAATCTGGCTATATTTGTAATTAGTAATGTCATAAGAGGTATCAGAAATAAATCCGAATATAAAAATTATACACAAGAACCACATATAAAATGGTTAGATAGAATTGGTAACAATACTAATTTTAATAAATATGTTTACTTTACACTTAAAAATGATAAAAAAATAAAAGAGTTTGATGTAGAAGTAGAAAAATTAAAAGATACCAATAAATCTATGAAAAAAACAAATTTACTTTGGGATAAATTTCAATATGAAAAATCTTTGGTTAGTAAATGGTTAAGTTCCAAAATAGCACAAGACGAATTAGAAAAAACATTCAAAGAAATACATCCAGACAAAAATGAAAATAGTAAAGATATTCCATTAAAAAACGGACTAACAATAAGTTACAAACAATGGAAAAATAATATAACTAGGGATGCGGTTAAGGAATGGGCTGATGTATTAAATGATGGTACTACAAAAAAGTTTATAAATAAATTTGCACAACAACAAGGATTACCAACCATATGATAAACGAATGTATTATTGTATCCAAAGAAGTTGGAGATAAGTTTATCTTAGCTAAAAATAGAGATAGAGCTTACAAACCAAAACTAGAAGTGGTTCATACTATTATAGATGGTATTGAAGTAGCATATCTACATGATATGATTACTGATTGGAGTGAGGGTATGAACGCCAATGGTATCGGTGTTGTAAATGCGGCTCTTTTGGTTGGACATGATGAAGCAGAAAAAAAGTTAGTTAAAAAAGTTGGTAAGCCTGGACCTGATGGTGATAAAATGAGAAATATCATCAAACAACCAACTCTTAAAAAAGCATTAATAGCTTGTTTGACATATAAAGGTAAATCAACTCTTGCATTAAAAGGTCATACATTTATATCTTCTCCAAAACATATGATTAGTGTTGAAGCCACATCTAAACATAAACCTGATGTAAAACTTCACAATACTGAACATCCGGTAGTTAGAACAAATCATGGACATGTATTTACTGATGCTGGATATACACATGGCGAAAAATATCTTTCATCTAAAATGAGAAAGATAAGTGCTGAAAAGACTGTTGAAAAGGTAACGGATTGGACACAAATAGCACAAGCTATGAGAAAAGAGTTCTTCCCAAAAGAATCACAATTAAATATGAGAAGACAGGCTAAAGATATGTTTACATCTTCTCAAACTATAATGAATCTTACCGATAGAATATTAGAAATTGAGTATTTTGCGGATAAAGTAGAATCATTCGAAGGGGTTAGAAACGAACTACCAAAAGATTATCAACCAAAGATAAAAATACAGGTTAGAAAGCTTGAATCCTAACTTTCATTAATATACATATTTATAGACATACAAAAACAATAAAGTATGTCAACAGATTTCGAGTTATTTAAAGGAAAAAATCTAAGTTCTCTATTTGAGGACATTTATAACAACCAATTAAGTAAAAAACAAAAAATAAGTTCTTTAATTGAAGAATTGAAGAAAATGGTAAAACATGCGGGTGATGTTGCAACAGTAGGACCGGTGCTATCATCTTTAATAGATAGTTCAGTAAAGAACGATGACCAATTGGTAAAATTAGCAACTATCGCACAAAAAATTATAGCATCAGAAAAGAAATCAGAGGGACAGGATGGTTTCCTTACGGAGTTTGAAAAGAATCAATTACTTAAAGAATTAGAAGAAACAAAACAAGAAGTAGAAAGAGTAGATGATTTAGAATTTGAATTAGAAGAACTTAAAAAAGCAGTAAAATAATATGGCAGGTTTATCATCTGGTAGAGTTAATACAGCAAACGGATTATCTAATAATATTGCATCCTCATTTGAATCAAAAATAGGATTTGTTTATGATGTTATATTAGATGAAAATAATACATATGCCAAAGAACAGAATCAGTTTTCAGTTTTTTCTGGATGTATTAAATTTAGAACAAGAGAAACTTCTGTATCAAGTGATAAAGAATTACCAATAGCATATCCATTTGATAAAAGTTTTAAAAATCTTCCTATTAAAAATGAAATAGTAGAAATTTTAAAATTACAAAATGGAGTATTCTATTATAGAAGAATTACACCAACATTTAATCCATCTGTAACAGCAACCGCAACAGCTATAAAAGATGAATTTGCAAAAGATTCAAATCAAAAAGGTTCTTCTGAAAACTATAATAATGTATCGGTAACTGGTATATCAAATACAAACCAAAGTGATGATTCAAAAACTGATGGATTTGGCCAATATTATGAAACTCAAAGAGGTCTTCATAATTTAAAATTATATGAAGGTGATTTAGTCATTGAAGGTAGGTTTGGAAATACTATAAGACTTTCTGGGTACAATAACCCACAAAAAAAATTTTCACCAAGTTTAATTATAAGAAATAATGAAAGTTTATACCAAAGAACCGATAAATTTCCTGAAAACCAAACTGTGGAAGAAGATTTTAATAGAGATGGTAGCATTATATCATTGACATCAGACCAATTTGAATTACCATTCACACCAGGAACATTATCAGATAAAGGTTCAACTGATTTCGAAACAAAACCAGCATCATTTCAAAATTATCCAACAAAATTAATTGGTGACCAAATTTTATTAAATTCTGGTAGAATTATATTATCTGCAAAAAATGCAGAGATGATATTTTTTTCAAAAAAGAATTATGGATTTGTTTCAGATGGTGGAATGTCAATAGACAATAAATTAGGAATAGACGTAACGGTTGGTGATAATATTAATTTTGTTACAAATGATAAAGATATAGTATTTTATACTGGACAAGGTTCTATATTTTTGGGAAGTACTGAATTAGAACCATTAGTTAAAGGACAGCAATTAGTTGATTTATTAAGCGAATTAATAGATGCAATAACTCAACAAATTTACCTAACACCATCCGGTCCAACGGCAGAAGGTCCAACTAATTTATCTCAATTTGGAAATATTAAATCTAAATTAAATAATATATTAAGTAAATTAAATCAAACATCATAATGCCAATAACTACAATTAGACAAAATATATTAGAGGGAGAAAAAAATTCATCAAATCAAAGTGATATAAATTATAGTATAGACCCAAAAACCGGTTTGCCGAAAAACACGCAAACATCACAAACATCCGCTCAACAAGCAACAGGTCAATCTGCTGCACAAAATCAAAATTCAACAAATACTGCTAATGCTTTATCTCAAGCCGGTGCTCTAGCTGGTCAGGCTGGCGCTTTGATTGGGCAGGCTGGTGCATTAGCCGGTCAAGCACAAGCTGCAATAGCTGGAGCTCAAGCAGCTGTTGGTGGTGCTATTGGTGCGGTTGCTGGAGCGGTTGGTGCAGTTACTGGAGCAATTGGGGCAGCTAAAGGAATAATTGGAGCTATTAAAGGATTTAAATTACCAAAATTACCAAAAGTACCAAAGTTTAAACCTAAAAAACAAAAAAAACCAAAAGTATTTTCTAAAAAAGATAAATTAGGAAAAATAAAAGAACTTACAGGAAAAATTCCAGAAGTACCAAAAGTACCAAACGTTCCTACATTAGATACATCGAAATTAAATAGTTTAAATTCTGGAATTAGTTCAGCAGTATCATCTGCACAAAATAAAGTATCTGGAATTCAATCAGCTGCACAAAATGCAGTATCTAATATAACATCTAATATACCAAAAATATAAAATATGTCTTGGGCTTTATTTAAGGCAAATATATTAAAATATTCTAACAATCCAAACTCTTTACCTGATTTAAGGAGTGTTGCCAAATTATGGACAAAGGAATATGATGCGGCAATAAAAAGAGGATATGATACTGTTAATTTTGTAAAAGTTAAAAAAGGAAATACAGAATTAATGGAAGAACTTTTTTATGCAGCTTTATTAAAAGGACAATCATCAAAACAACCATATGATTTAGTTGGTGAATTGGGAAAAGCAGTTCAAGCTTATTGGACAGGTGCAACACTAAATGAATTACCACCACCAATAATACCTGCACCGGGTTCAACGGCAAACATAAGCACTGTATCAAATATAGTAACAAATGTAGGACAATGGACTCCACCACAACAAGTTGCACCAACACCACCAAATAAAGAAGCTAAAGAAACTGTTAAAAAAGATTTTGAGCAATATAAAGAATCTCAAAAAGAATACGAAAATTTATTTAAAACAACAATAATTGTTTATGATGATAGATTACCAACACCAACTCAAATAAAACAAGAAACTTTAGAATACAAAAGAGATATAGGTCAAGAAGATACATCCGATACTTCTGATATTGGAAAGGATGAAGAAGACCCAAAGCCAAAACCAAAAATAGATCCTGTTAGGGGAGATAAAAAATTATTTGATAAGGTTGGAAATGGATTATGGCCTGCAAAGGGAGAATATGGTAATTTTGTTGTAAACATACCATCAACAAAAAAAGAAGCTTGGTATAAAAAGAAACAATTGACAACATCTGATGAAATAAACCAATATTTGCAGCAAACAGGTGGTAAAGGTGTAAGAGTTTGGTTCGAAAGAAATCCAGAGTATATTCAAAAAAATTGTACTACAATTGCAATTCCTTTAGCAAATGGAGAAACATCTGTTTTAGTTCATAAACAACTTAAAATAGTTGCAGAACCTGCTTTTCAAAAAATAAAAGCCAAAGGATTAAATAAATTTATAAAAACTTGTTCAGGTGGGCTAGCTATAAGAAATGTAACAAACGGAACTCGTTTATCAAATCATAGCTGGGGATTGGCAATTGATATGAATGCTGATATATATCCGATAGGAACTAAATTTGGTTCTGATGGGATATATGAAGGAAAAACTAAAATTAGAGATTTTAATGATTTTGATTTGGGATTTTTGGAAGTAGCTAAAGTTTTTCAAAATGAGGGAATGACTTGGTTAAAAAGTTTTGACCCAATGCACGTTTCAATATATGAATAATATTTAAGTTATGTCAATAATAGACCCTACAAAAAATACTTCTTTAATAATTGATGATTTTATTCAATATGCTACTCAGCATTTAACTACAGTTTCGGGAGTAGCTTCAACAATATCATTATATCCAACTGTACCTGTACCAACTCCTGGACCAGGTGTGGTTATTTGGTCTGGTTATACAGTAACACCATCAACCCCATCACCACAAATACCACCATCCGATGATTCACCAGAATCAGAAGGAAAGGGTGTAGATGAACATGAAAAAAATAATGGCAAGGTAGATAGTGATAAAAAAATAGAAGCCAAACCAGCCGAACAAGCTACAACAAATTTTGATTACGCACCAAGATCAGCACCCACTCCTATACAAGGTGAACCACCTACCGATTTTAAACCAGAAGAAAAACAACCTTCAACTGAAAATTTAAAAAAGATAGAAAGTGGCCCACCAGCTAAAATATTTGCTCAAGTTGGAGCTATTGGAGTTTCAGCACCACCTGATTGGAAAGGTAAATACGAAAATGGAACTTTACCACCAGATACTATGATTGGTGTTGAAAAGGGTGGTAGGGCAGAATATACATACAAAGGTACGGGTGGTTGGTATCTACTACATCCAGAAGCAGCAAATCAATATTTTAAACTTAAAGCAGCTGCAAAATCTGCTGGTATTGGATGGACAATAACATCTGCTTATAGAAGTGTATCGCATCAAAGTTCTTTGGGTAGTGGTTCTACAATAGCTAAAGCTGGTAAATCTCCACATGGTTGGGGATTAGCACTAGATTTTGGTGAATTGTATAGAGCAGTTGGTGGTAGTGGTGTACCTAGTGTTAATAAACAAGGTAGAGAAACATCATCTTTATATAGATGGCTATCCAACAATGCGCCTAAATATGGGTGGTATAATCCATATAGATTGGCAGATGGTAATGGTGTTGATGAGATGTGGCATTGGGAATATTGGGGATTTTATACAGACAAGGTATAATAAACCCAAAAATAATCCATTTAAATATTTATAAACATAACAATAAAGAAATATGAATACTGATAAACTTTTAAAAGCTATTCAAATCTTAGTTCAAGAGGAAGTTAAACAACAACTACCAGCTCTAATTAAAGAGGGAGTTAAAGCCGAAATGAAAAAAATGATGGCTGAGGGAAAGGTTGTAAAAACTAAATCTGAAGGGTTGAGTATGGCTAAAGCTATTTTAGGTGATGATAATACTATTGTAGAATCAAAAAAAGAATATAGCAAAAATCCAATGATTAATCAAATTCTTAATGAAACTAAAGCAGCCGTTGGAAGCGATGGTGGTTTTAGAACTATGAATTTTGGACAAGGTGATATGGGTTCTATTGTAGGTAGAACAGCAATTGCTGAAAAAATGGGTTACGGAGATTTCACCAGCGGACCTCAAAAAACTGGATTGGGAGTTCAAACTGGTGTAGCTGAATTAGATAAAGCATTGAATAGAGATTATTCAGAGCTTGTTAAAAGATTTAAGAAGTAATGCCTGTAATACTTGGTCAAAAGAGAGTAATTGATACTAAAGAGTATAATGATTATGCAATAGGTATAACCTTACCATTACAAATTGGTAATACTGCATTTAATCAATCATTTACTACCGCAGAACAAGTAAAAACAAATATTAAGAGTTTACTTCTTACAAAGAAATATGAAAGAGTAATGCAACCAAATTTAGGAAGTGGATTGCAAGAATTACTTTTTGAACAAAATACCGAAGATTTGCCTGATAGAATTGAACAAAGAATTTCTGAATCATTATCTATGTGGCTTCCTTTTGTTACAATTGATACAATAGATATAAAACAATCTAATGATTTAAAAGATAGAAATCAAGTAGATGTTTCTATTAAATTTAGAGTTGGAGAAAATCCAAAACTAGAAGCATTAACATTTACAGTTCAATAATTAAAAGATGGCCTTAAAAACTACAAATAAAAATTTTAAAAATAAAGGAAAGGATATAAAATATCTTAATAAAGATTTTGCATCTTATAGAGATAGTTTAATAGAATTTGCAAAAAATTATTTTCCTAAAACGTATAATGATTTCAATGAAACATCTCCTGGTATGATGTTTATTGAGATGGCTTCTTACATTGGTGATGTTTTATCTTACTATGTAGATGATACTCTTAAAGAATCAATGTTACCATATGCAGAAGATAAAAAGAATGTGTTATCATTAGCTCAGTTTTTAGGTTATAAACCAAAAGTAACAGCACCAGCGGTAACAAAACTTTCTGTTTATCAATTAGTTCCATCAATAGGAACTAGCTCAGATAATAAGCCTGATACAAAATATGCTTTAAAAATAAAAGCAGGAATGAGAGTAAAATCTTCAAAAACAGGAGTTTTATTTAGAACAACAGATGTTGTAGATTTTAGCGATGAAACCGATAGAGAAACTTCTGTATATCAAAGAGATGTAACAACAGGAGAACCAACATTTTATTTATTTAAAAAATATGTAGATGTAATTTCAGCAATAGAAGTAACTCAAAGTTTTACTTTTGGAAATTATAAAGCTTTTGAATCTATTAAATTAGGAGATACTGATATTATTCAAATATATGATGTAAGAGATTCTGATGGTAACAAATGGTATGAAGTTCCTTATTTAGCACAAGAAATGGTTTTTGTTGAAGAACCAAATACAGAAGCAAACGATTCAGATTTATCACAATTTAAATCAACAGTTCCTTATATTTTAAAAACTATTAAAACATCAAGAAGATTTGTTACTAAAATAAATTCAGATAGTACAACAACAATTCAATTTGGAGCCGGAGACCCAACAGCATCTGATGAGTTATTAATTCCAAACCTTAAAAACGTAGGATTGGGATTGCCAAACTCAATTAATAGATTAGAAGAATCATTTGACCCAACTAATTTCTTAAAAACAAAAACATATGGTACATCTCCATCAAATACTACTATAACCATTAAATATTTTAAAGGTGGTGGTGTTGATTCAAATGTACCACAAGGAGAATTAACTCAACTTGATGGTATTGAATACGAAGAAGATATTTCACAATATACAAGCGCAGAAATTAGAGTTTTACAAAGTTCAAAAAATTCAATAGCGGTTGATAATGAAATTCCGGCTATTGGTGGTAGAGGTGGAGAAACAATAGAAGAAATTAGACAAAACGCATTAGCTAATTTTGGTTCTCAAAATAGAGCAGTAACTGCTAAAGATTATCAAGTTAGAGCTTTATCAATGCCATCTAAGTTTGGTGGAGTTGCAAAAGCATACGCAGTGGCTGATGGTACTTTAGATAATAACTCACCATCATCAATTTTAGCATCGCCAAATTCACTTCAACAATTTACTGATTTGGTAATGAGTTTTGTTAATAAACCTGATAACGAAGAGCCAACAGCAGCAACGGTAAAAACAGAAATACAAAATTTTTTAATTGGAAAAACTTCAAATGAAAATGAAAAAAACAATCCGTTTGCAATTAATCTTTATTTATTAGGATATGATAGAAATAATCATTTAACAACTTTAAACAGAGGTGTAAAAGAAAATCTTAAAACATATTTAAATGAATATAGAATTTTAACTGATGGTGTAAATTTCAACGATGGTTTTATAATTAATATTGGTATTGATTTTGAAATAATTTGCTATCAAAATTACAATAAAAATGAAGTAGTAGCAAAATGTATTACAGAATTGAAAGATTTTTTTAATATAGATAATTGGAGTTTTAATCAAACAATTAATTTGAGTGAAGTTGAACTAATAATAGCAAATGTTGAAGGAGTTCAATCAGTACCATCTGTTGTAGTTACAAATAAATGTGGGGGAAGATATTCGGTAAATTCTTACAATATTGATGCAGCAACTAAATCAAAAATTATTTACCCATCATTAGACCCATCGGTTTTTGAGGTTAAATTCCCTGATTCAGATATTAAAGGAAGAGCAAGATAATGGCATACTATTTTTTAACAGCATCAAAAGATGCATCGGTTTATCTTCAACAACCAAATCAAAATACTGGTTTGGATGAGATATTAGAAGTAAGTAAAGTTTACTATGGAAATATAAAAGATATTTCTAGAGCACTTTTAAAATTTGAAGTGGGATTTTTATCATCATCTTTGGTTGATACATCAATCTCTATGTCTGAAGCAACTTTAATATTAAAAGAAACAAAGAGTGAAGAAATTCCATTAGAATATACAATTTATGCAAATGCTGTTTCAAGAAGTTGGGAAATGGGTACTGGTACTAGATTTGATAATATTTCAACACAAGGGGTAACTTGGAATTATAGAGAAGGCGATACTAAATTAGATTGGTTAGATAATAGTTTAGCAGATGGTAGTGATGCTAATCCAAATAATGGTACAGGTGGTACTTGGTGGATAGCAAATTCAGCATCTCAATCATTTAGTTATAAAACAGCTGATATAGAAATGAATGTAAAATCTTTACTTCAATCTTGGATGAGTGGTTCTAGACCAAATGATGGTATTATTATAAAATATTCAGATACTTTTGAAAATGATACTAAAGATTATGGACAATTAAAGTTCTTTTCTAAAGAAACAAATACAATATACCAACCTAAAATAAGAATTGGTTGGAACGACCAAAACTTTTCAACAGGAACATTAACAGCAATTTCTAACGATGATATTAAAATAGGAATTACTAATCTTAAAAAAGAATACAAAGTAGGAACAACTCCAAAATTAAGAATTTTTGCTAGAGAGTTATATCCATTAAAAAGTTTTTCAAATTCTTTTTCTTACAACACAACAAAATATTTACCGCAAACATCATATTATCAAATAAAAGATTTTGCATCAAATGATATTATAATACCATTTAGTGATTATTCAAAAATAAGTTGCGATTCAACAAGTAATTTTATTAATTTAAATTTATCAAATTGGGAATCGGATAGAGTATATAAAATTGAATTTAAAGTTATTTTAAATGGAAGTGTTCAATACTTTGATGATGAAATAACGTTTAGTGTTGTAAAATAAGAATAAAATGGCAATGACAGGATTAAAAAATGAAAGTTTAGTAAACGCTATAGAAATTAGCGGTTCTCTTGCTTTGCCGCAAAAAACAAATTCTGGTTTATATGATTTTAGAGCAGATGAGGATAGAGATGGAGTTTTGTTTGGTAAATTAACTAAGCCAAAATATAACGAAGAAGAATTAATAAAATCAATAGATACGGTAATATTTGAATTATTACCAATAGAAGAACCAGAAAGACCGGAAATGGTTCTTAAAGTAATTTACGATGCAGCTTTAGAAGATATAAGATTAAGAGATATAACAATAGCTGAACAAACTGATATTATATTAGATTTAAGAGCAAAAGTAACTGAATTAGAAATAGTTTCTCAAAGTTTAAGAGTTGAAATAGATGGTAAGGAATTATTAGTTGCAAATGCCGATAATCAATCTTTACAAGCAAATTCTAAAGTAGCAAGTTCATTAACTGATTTACAAAATGCAATTCAAAAAGCAACTGCTGAATCAATACAAAGGGTTTCTTTATTTGCTAGAAATCAAGCATTAGAGCAAGAATTGGGAGCATTGAGGGAGCAATTATATGGTAAGCAAGGTAAACTTGCTGAAGGTGCAAAAGTTGGTGAAGATTTTGCTGCAAAAATTATTGAAGTAAAAGAAAAAGATTTGGGAGATATTGCATATAGAGCAAGAGCTAACAAAGCAACAGAAGAATGGCTAAATGGCCCTACATTAGAACTTACAAACTTTACAACTGACAAAGATACAACAATATCATTTACTATTTCTGGAGACCCAATTATCAATGTACCTGGTTCGGTTACATTGAAAGCTGGTGAAACTAAGAATGTTAAATTGGTTGAAAACATTGGTTGGATTAGAGACCAAAAACCAAAAGGTGTAATTGGAACGGCTGGAGACAGAGAATATAGAAGTTCGTTAAAATTAAAATCAAGTGCAGGCTCAAGTTCAGAGGTTTCACTTTCTATATATTTAAAGAAGTTTAGAGGTAGTAGTTAAAAAATAAAAAAATGGCATTAAAATCTGTAAAACAATTAATAGAAAACAAAGGCTATTTTATAGAGCAAAAAGATAGAGCAATCTTTGAGACTGGAGATTTGCGTTCATTTTTTGGTTTTAGTGAAAATGATGCTATTGAGTTTATTGTTTATGATGATACTAATAATCAACTTCCACAAGGGAATGGTGAGATGGTAAGATATATACCACTATCTACAGAAAACATTAACGATTATTTTTTAGTTCCAGATGGAACTGTATTTCAAAAGTATAATTTACCAAAAGAATATTTTATTGATGCGGAGAGACTATTAAGAGAAGCAGGATATAACAGTGGTGTATATAAAACACAAATTACTTTGATAAACAAAAGAGTTGGTAGTGAAAAAGAATTGGATAAATTATGGATTTCAGAAATATCTCCATCAAGAACAGAGATTAGACTTTTTCCATTAAGAAAAAACCAACCACCTGAGTTAATAAAAAATTTAGAAGAAAGATTTGGTATATTTGTGGAAAATAAAAAATTCAGAGAAGACTACATTTATCAAGCATTTCAATATATAGAAAAAATTAATCCATCTTTGATAAGTTCTTTTTTAAAAACTAAATATGGAAATGAATTTTTTGATGTTTTGGTTAATGAATATAAAATACAAAGTTTTGATGTATTTGTAACGGATATTCATAAAAGATTTATAGAAGCTTCTATATATGAATTTACAAATAGAATATCAAATATAAATGATGTTAATTATGGTAAACCCAAAAAAACCAAACCACCAGTTACAATCACAGAAGCTAAAATCAAATCATCAATTGAGGGTATCTTAGTTTCTTTGTTTGATAAATATTTAGCATCGCCTGATATAGTAACAAAAAGTTCCTTTGATAATAAAGTAGAACAAAGTGTAGACCCTATTTCAGAAATTATACAAAGTAAAACAAGTGATATTGAAATACCAAGTGGTGATGTTAAAGTAACTAAAAAAATTGGTATAGTTACAAAACCAATAGAAAAAGATTCTTCAATAAAACTTAAAGAATTAATTAAAAAACAATTACCAATAATTGGTGACCAACCGCCACCAATTATAAAAACACCAATAGATGAATTACCTATATTTGATTTACCACCACTAAGAGAAGAAATTGTTGTTAAAGAAGAACCTGTGGTGATAAAAACAAATCCAATAGGTGGTATTAGTTTTGGTGGCGGTGGTGGTGGAAATCGTGGTAGAGTTGTTGTTAATGATAGAAATAATTTAGGAATTGATTTAGGTGGATTTTTTGAAAATTTGGATAACGTAAGAAATGAAAATTTTGAATAATAAAAACAAATGAGATTAATAGATATAGAAGATAGTTTAGAACCAAAATCGGATTCTCAGAAGTTAGAATTTTTAACACCATTGGAAGGTGGTATAAATTCTGATGGTGATGTTTTTATAAAAAACCCATCCACCAATGCTCCTATCAAAATTGATAAATCTCAAGATTTGGTTGGTACTGCAAATTATGCACCAACTTATTTTTTTAGAGTTGCATCAAATGTGGATAACGCATCAATTTATTTAAATGGAGAAAATACATTTAAATTAACTCCTGATAGATTAAGTATAAGTGTAGATGATGTTATTAAAAATGGTGGATATACAATTACTATTCAAAAAGAGGGTTATACAACAAATGAAAAATATTTAATTGAAGTTTTATTTACTCCAAAATATTATCAAGACGATTCTTTTATAAGAAATTTAACACCAATTGATAATACATATAATCAATTTGATAGATTTGGTGTACCAACATTTAATTCAGATATAACAGCTAAGAGATTAATGGATCCTGTTTATGTAGGAGAACCAGCTTATACACTTAGAATAACAAAATACGAAAATGGTATCCAAACACCTTATGATTATGATGTCAATAATCAAGTAAGAGAATTATTATTTTCTAATCTACAAATTAAAAATCCAAAAGATATTCCATCGGATGAAGAATTACCAAAAGAAAATTTATTTCCTGTAAGTGTAAGCTTAAATGGAGATAATGTATCTTCTATATTGATTGTAAATAATACGGATAGAGTAGAATTAAATAGAGGTATAAATGATTTTAAATATCCTTCAGGTACAAAAATAAAAATAGCATCTTCTAATTTAGAAAATTTTAGAATTAGTTCAATAATTGTTACGGGTGAAAATAAAAACAATATTGAAGCCCAAAATTCATTAGAAAGTGTAACCACTGAATTTGTATTAACAGAAGGTATTGGTATTGAAATTAATACTAATAATATTACACCAATAACCTTAGCACCACCATCAATTGCATTTGTAAATGTAAATGATTTGGCAGAATATAATATTAATACAAAATCTGGTGTTGCAATAGGATTAACAAAAATTGGTGATGTTTCTTCATTAAGAGTTTTATTAAATAACCAAACAATTGAATTTGGAAATCCTTGGGAAACTGTAAGAGGAAATGCGGCAGTAGTTTTAATACCTGAAAAATATTTTACTTCGATTGGTGTTTATAGAGTTATAATAGTTGCATCTAATGCAGATGGTGATAGTGAACCAATAGAATGTAAAATAAATGTTGTAAACAAAGTTTATGTTGGTACTCCTGATATAAGAAATATAGTTTTTCCACAAAATATTAAAGGAAAAGATTTTGTAGGATTTGATGTAGATTTTGATATTGCATGGCAATCGGTAAATACTGATTATGTTCTAATTAAACCATTGGGTTTAACAACATCTACAAAAGCACAAGCAGCAGGTTCAATAACATTTAATTTTAAAAAGTTATTAGAATTAGCAGCTTCAACAAATATTGATACATCAAAAGATATTGTTCAATTAAGTCTTATATTAACTCCATATAACACAAGTGGACAAGAAGTAATTTCTGGTAAAGATGAATTAATAACAATTAATTTTGAAAAAAGTAAAAAAGTATTACCAAGAAATGTTGCAATTAATAGATTAGTAGAAGGATTTATAAATCAACTAGATTCTTCTGTATTTGCTGAAGAAAATTCAAAATATTTAACACATCTTCTTCATTTAGGCGATGGTGATAATAAAATTATAACAACTTGGGTTGGTGATAGAGAATCTTTAATTTTAAAATTATATGAACCTGTAACAACCGCAATACAACCAAATCAACAAGTATGGATTTCAAAAATACAATCAAATCCAATTGTTGAAACTATAACAATTACTGGTATAGAATCTGATTTGTGTCCACCACTTAAAGGACCAAATTTTAGTTTAGAACCTGATAATGGTATTGGATATACAATTTTTGAAGATTTAGTAGCTAGTGGTTCTTTAACTTCGGATGCAATCGCAAATAGATTTTTAGAGAAAAGTGGAATAGATACAAATAAATTAAATATACAATACCAAAGTGGTTCGGTATATACATTTGAAAACTTTTCACATTTTGGTTCTGCTGCAGAAAGAGCTAAAAATTTCTTTTATAAAGCTAAATTAATTGAAACTTTAAAAGTAAGGTACGAAACTTTAATAACACCACCATCATTCCCAGTTGGTACAATTCTTACTGAAGCAACTGGTTCACATGAATCTTATTTAACAATAGATGGATACCAATTCGTAACCGAAGATGGTGCATTTGATATTCAGTATGAAATTCAATATTTTAACGCAGTTCCAGAAGCTAATGAAGCAAAAAGAGTTTTAAATGAATTAAATCTTTTATTAAGAAACTTAGATGGATTTGAAAAATGGATGTACTCATCTTTAGATTCTTTAGCATATCCAAAAGAAATTTTAGTTTTACCAAATGGAGTCCCAGTTTACATATTAAAATTATCAAATAGTGCAGAAGTAACAGCTTGGTATGAAAATTTAGTACAAGAAGCTGAATACTATGACAAATATAATGCAAATTATCTGATAAATAACATTCCAGAATTTATTTATTCGGATGTGGACAATTCTCAGTTTTTGTTGTTCTTAGATATGATTGGACAACATTTTGATATTATTTGGTCATACATAAACGCTTTAAATAGAGTAAGAGTAGTTGAAGAAAAAACTGATTTGGGTGTTCCTGATGATTTAATATGGCATTTATTAAAATCAATGGGATGGGATGCTAAAAGAGCTTACGATTCACAATTTATTTGGGAATATGCTTTTGGATTAAAGAGAGATGGTAATACTGCATTTTCAATGTCTTTAGAAGAAGCTAACAATCAAGTTTGGAGAAGAATTATAAATAACTTACCATATTTGTTAAAACACAAAGGTACTGCTAGAGCTATGAAAGCTATAATGGCTTGTTATGGTGTACCACAATCTCTTTTAACTATTATGGAATTTGGTGGACCTCAAGATCCAACTATTGGTGGTTCTAGAGATTTTAGTTTCGAAGATAGAACAGCGGCAATTTACTTAACACAAAGTTCAAGCATAAAAATTCCTTGGAAAGAAGTAAATGGAAATGTACCTTCTTCAATAGAATTTAACTTTAAGCCATCAACTTTACCAAATACACAATATACTTTAATTTCATCAAGCCAATGGACTTTGGATTTAGTACAAACAACTGGTTCATTTGGTAAATTAGAATTAAACTTTGGTGGTGATTTGGGCGATTCTCCTTATATTTTAAGTGGAAGTGGCGCAGGGTATCCGTATTTTGCAACAACAATTGAATATGTTTATGGACCTGATTTATTTACGGGAAGTTTAGAATTCCCAATATCTACAGAATATTATTCTAATGTATGTGTTAATAGAATTGATTATGGTGGCAATAGTTCTCTTTATGAAGTTTGGTTAGGTACATCAAATGGAAATAGAATTATAACTTCAGTTAGTATGTCTATCTTTACTGAAGATTCTCAATGGATAAGTGGTTCTTCATTACAAATTGGTGGTAATGGATTTGTAGGAAATGTTGATGAATTCCGTTTATGGAGAGTTCCTTTACAAAGAACTAAATTTAACAATCACGTTTTACATCCTGATTCAATAGCTGGTAATTCATACACCGCTTCTACTGAAGACCTTTTATTCCGTTTAGATTTTGAATATCCAAAAGATAGAACCGCAGACCCATATATTAAAAACGTAGCTATTAACGAAACATATGGAGAATATTATGCTAGTGCTAGTAATATGTATTCGGCATCATCATATCCATATCAATACACCCCATACGAAAGAACTGTAACAGCTACTGTTCCATCTTTAGGATTTAATTATTCAAATAAAATTAGATTTGAAGAACAAGAACTTGTTGGAAATCTTTCTTATAAAGTTAGAGCAACTAAAAAATCATTTGATAGAGCTCCAATAGATTCTTCTCGTTTAGGATTATTCTTCTCTCCAATTAAGGAGTTGAATATGGATATTGTTAAAGCCTTTGGTGATTTTAATATTGATAATTACATTGGTGACCCATCTGATGAATATAGATATTCATATAAAGAATTGGAAAATTTAAGAGAATATTATTTTGAAAGATTGGATAGAAATGTAAACGAATATATTCAATTAGTAAGATATATAAACAAATCTCTATTTGATGTATTGGCTGATTTAGCACCTGCTAGAGCAAAGGTATCTAAAGGTTTACTTATTGAACCACATTATTTAGAAAGAAGTAAAACAAAGTGGGATAAACCAATAGCAGAAAAAAATAATTTTGAAACATCAATAAATACTTTTGATGATGTAACTATACAATCTTCTTATGATGTTTATAATGGAGAACTAAATGCTGAAACAATAACAACATTAGTTGGTGATTTAAATAATTATGAGACTATTATAAATGTTGATAATAGTACAATTTTAGATGGTACATATCCAACATATAATACTACTATAAATGTAGAAGACCAAACAATATTAGAAGCAGAAGCACCATTTTATGATGTAGAAATATCAGTACCAACTGGAGCTACATTAACTGGTGAAGCTGATGCATTTACTTTTGAGGCTATTGGTATGGAAAAAGATTCTATATCAAATTTAGGATTTGGATTGTACGGAAAGGGTGGTGTTGGTATTTATAAAAAGTATGATATATTTGGAAACTATACACAAAGTAGACAAAATATTTATTTAGTAAAAGAACAATATACTAAAAAAGTTTCAACTCAAACTGCTGGTTATCCAACAAATGGAGCAGTTGCTGGTGAGCAAGTAAAATATGAAGATGTAAATGTTGCATATAACAAATATAGAGTTTCGTTGATGCCATTTAGTGGAAGTTTAGCAGTTGGTAATAATACCATTTCAGTAACACCTTTAAATGGATACTTACCATCTCACTATCGTTATACGAATAATTTAGGTGAGGGTATGTTACGTTCATTCTGGAAAGGTTCTCAACAAACAGCAGCAACCACACCTGATGGTTTAGACCCAGTAGAAACATTTACAACTAATCCTAACATTCTTAGAGTGGCTAAGACTGGTAGAGGTAGTGGTGAACCAATTTTGGAAGTGGATTAAAATTGAAAATAACAAATGGTTATATTTATTTTAGAAATAAAGCATTAAAAACAATATCAAATGGCATATTTAGATAATACCGAAATTACCGTTGATGCTATCCTTACTAAAAAAGGTAGACAAAAATTAGCATCCGGTCAATCTTTGAACATCACCAAATTCGCTTTGGGAGATGATGAAATTGATTACACACTTTATGAGCCTGCACACCCAAAGGGTTCGGCTTATTATGATTCAGCAATTAGAGCAATTCCTGTAACTGAAGCAACTCCGGATGAAACTCAAGTACTAAGATATAAATTAGTAACTTTACCAAAAGGAACAACACAAATTCCTTTAGTAAAACTTGGTATTCCATCAATTGGAGTTACTCAATTAGAAGGTGGAGTTTCTATGTTGCCAACTACATCTCCTGCTGGAAACGCAGCAGCTGGATACACTATGGTATTGGCTGACCAATCAGCAGGTACTTTAACTGTGACAAGAGGAGCAACAGCAACTGGTACTGTTCCTGTATTCTTAGGTGAAGAAGTTTCAACAACTGCACAAGTAGTAACTGGTTTAGAGTTCAAGTTTACTCCAAATCCATCATTAACTTATGATGTATCAACTACAATAACTGTGTATGGTAACGAAACAGGTGGTTCACAAACTATACCAGTAACCGTAACTTATCAAGCTTAAAATTAAAATAGAATATGGCACTAATAAATGACCCTAATGTAACCGCCCAACTGGCAGCATTGGCAAATCAGGGAACAATTGATACAAATACAATTGTATCTTTATTAAACTCTGTTTTACCTGCTGGACAACAAATCGCAGTTGGTTCTGGCGTTACAACAGGAATATACAAAAGATTTGGAGATTTTGATAAAGTAAATGCAAAAGTTGAAGTTGTAACTACTGGATTATGGACTAACGATTCTGGTTCTTTAACAGCATTCTTTACATCATCTACACAAGCAACCGCAACAAGCGGACAATATTACTACAACGTTTACAACGCTAACCCATCAAGCAATTCTTCAGCAGAAGTTCAATACGCAGTAGCATATGGACATGTTGATGGGAGTGGTTCAGTAGATTTAGCAACTGATGATAATTCATTATTAGCAACTAAAGCTACTTACGCTCAATATCGTACAATGTTGTTAGATGACCCAACCGCTAAATTCCAATTTGAAAATGGAAGTGGTGTAGCAACTGATTCTAATAACATTTATGTAATTAATATTGCTAGAGCAAGATTCAGAGAAGAAATGGATGCTGGTAACTGGTCATTAAAACTTTCTGGTTCTAACGGATTATTTACTTTCATTGATGATAGTGGTAAGAAGTTTGGAGATACTTTAGGTAAAGCTGGTAGAGTATTTAAAGTTGTATCTGGTTCTTTAAATTTAGGAACTCAAAATGATGCAACTGTAGTATCAACAACCGCATCAAACGGATTAGGATATGGATTATTTTATCCTGATAAAGGAATAATCATCCTAAACCCTGCTGCAGTTGGAACTACTGTAGGTAATGTAGGTGAAGTTGGATTTGCAAATACAGGTAGTTTAGTTGGAGCAACAGCTACTACACATGAAGCATATAACCACAAATTATTACATTACGCAATTAAGAAAGGTGGTGATTTTGAAGCAAGAAGAACTGAAGATGTATCAACTCAACATTTCTTTGTAAGAGCAACAAATAGAGAGTTTAACTACTCTAACAACCCAACATATGTAAATACTGATGGTACATTCCAAGAAACAACATTCGAAACTGACCCACAAACGTTCATTACAACTGTAGGTCTTTACAATGATGCAAATGAAATGATAGCAGTAGCTAAAACTTCTCAACCAATTGTAAAATCTTTTGATAAAGAAGTATTGATTAAAGTAA
>Ga0255166_1000111_pt1 | contig 42125 bp, 35 predicted proteins | sample Atl_Cont_RepC_8d_FD_186013 | JGI IMG/M metagenome (GOLD analysis project Ga0255166, IMG submission 186013) | Freshwater microbial communities from Altamaha River, Georgia, United States - Atl_Cont_RepC_8d | ecosystem: Environmental > Aquatic > Freshwater > River | place: USA: Georgia | collected...
GCCTGCAAGCCGTGGGGGCCTTGAGCAGCGATCAGATTGCCGCCATCGAGACCGATGACCTGCAAAAGATGCTGGTCGGTCAGATCCGCATCCTCTCCACCGATCAGGTGCAGAGCCTGACGACGGACCAGGTGAAGGCCTTCACCACCACCCAGATCACCGCGCTCACCACCGATGCGGTGGCGGCCCTCAACAGCGACCAGGTGGCCGCGATCGAGGACGCGGATCTGCAGAAAATGACCACGGCCCAGATCAAGGCCATGACCACCGAGCAGGTCGCCAACCTGACCACGGATCAGATCAAGGCCATGGTGGGGGTTCAGGTCAGCGCGCTGACCACCGACCAGGTGCAAGGGTTGACGACCGAGCAGGTGATGGCGGTGGAGACCGCGGACTTGTCCTTGATGACGACGGCCCAGATCCGCGCGCTGACGACCGATCTGGTGTCGAGCCTGACCACGGACCAAATCCGTTCGTTGGTGGCCGCGACGCAGGTCAAGGCCCTGACCTCGGATCAGGTGTCGAGCCTGACTTCCGATCAAGTGATCGCGCTGACCAGCTTGCAGGTCAGCTCGTTGACCACCGAGGACGTGGCAGCGCTGACCAGCGACCAGATCGGCGCCATCGAGACCGATGACCTGTCGAAGATGTCGGCGGCCCAGATCAAGGCCTTCACATCCGATCAAGTCACCAGCCTGACCACCGATCAGGTCAAGGCCCTGACGTCCTTGCAGGTCAGCGCCCTGACGACCGATGCGCTGACGGCGCTCAACAGCGACCAGATCATGGCCATTGAGACCGTCGATCTGGCGAAGATGACTTCGGCCCAGGTCCGCTCGCTGACCACCGATCAAGTGGCCAGCCTGACCACCGACCAGGTCAAGGCCTTCACCACCGCGCAGATCCTGGCGTTGAGCACCGATCAGGTGGTGGCGTTGACGACCGACCAGATCTCGAAGATCGTGTTGGCAGACCTGCAGAAGATGAGCACCGACCAGATCGTCGCTTTGACCACGGACCAGGTGTCGAATCTGACGACCGATCAGGTGGCCGCGCTGAATGCGGGCACGCAGATCAAAGCCCTGACGACCGATCAGGCCGCGGTGCTGTCGACGGATCAGATCAAGGCCCTGACCACGCTGCAAGTCAGCGCCTTGACGACCGATGTGTTGGCGGCGCTCAACAGCGACCAAATCATGGCGATCGAAGTGGGTGATTTGCAGAAACTGAGCGCGACCCAGATCAAGGCCTTGACCACCGAACAGGTGGCCAGCCTGACGACCGATCAGGTCGCCGCCTTGGTGGCGGCCACGCAGATCAAAGCCTTGACGACCGATCAGGTGATCAGCCTGACCACGGATCAGGTGGTGGCCCTGACCACGGCTCAGGTGGCAGCCTTGACCACCGACGAGGTGGCGGCTTTGACCACCGACCAGATCCTGGCGATGGAGACGGCCGATCTGAACAAGCTGACCACGGCCCAGATCAAGGCCCTGACGACGGAGCAAGTGGCCACGCTGAGCACCGACCAGGTGGTGGCGTTGACCAGTACCCAGGTGGCGGCATTGACCACCGACGCGGTGGCGGCCTTCACCAGCGATCAGATCAAGGCGGTTGAAGTGGCCGACCTGCAGAAACTGACGGCTGCCCAGGTTCAGGCGTTGACCACCGAACAGGTCGCCAGCCTGCAAACCGATCAGACCGTGGCCTTGTCGGCGACGCAGCTCAAAGCTTTGACGACCGACCAAATCGTCAGTCTGACGACTGAGCAGATCCAGAAACTGCTGGGCACGCAGGTCAGCGCCTTGAACACCGATCAGGTGGTGGCGTTGACGACCGACCAGATCGTGGCCATCGAGACAGACGATCTGCGCAGCATGACCACGGCGCAGATCAAGGCCTTGACCAGCGATCAGGTGGTGAGTCTGACCAGCGATCAAGTGGCGTCGTTGTTGAGTGCCTCGCAGGTCAGGGCGCTGACGACCGAACAGATCGCCAGCTTGACGACCGAACAGATCATGGCCTTGACGACCGAACAGATCAGTGCCTTGCGCACCGATGGCTTGTCAGCCTTGAGCACCGAGCAGATCGCGGCGATTGAAACCGATGACTTTGCGAAGTTGACCTCGGCTCAGATTGCCGCGTTGACCACCGAGCAGGTGGTCAGCCTGACCTCGGACCAGATCATTGCCCTGTCCACGCAGCAGGTCACGGCGCTCAAGACGGACAACATCGCCGCGTTGACGTCCGACCAGATCGCGGCCATCGAGGTCACCGATTTGCAGCACCTCACGGCGGCGCAAATCAAGGCCTTGACCACCGATCAGGTGGCGGGCTTGACCACCGACCAGGTGGCGGGTCTGACCTCCAGCCAGATCGTGGCCATGACCACCGACGACGTCGCGGCCCTGAGCACCGACCAGATCCTGGCGGTGGAAACGGGCGACCTGAAGTTGATGAGCACGGACCAAATCGCCGGTTTGACCAGCGACCAAGTGGCCGCCTTGAGCACCGATCAGGTCGGTGCGCTCACCACCAACCAGGTTCGGGCGCTGACCACCGACGACATCCAGGCCTTGACGACCGAGCAGGTGCACGCGATGAGCAGCGCGCAGCTGTCGGCCCTGACCACCGATCAGGTCGCTGCGTTGAGCTCCGACCAGATCTACGCCTTCAACGTCTGACGCCAAAGGGGGACTCAGCCGCCGCTGGGCAGGCTGAGTCCGACCGAGGCGAACAGGTCGATGCGGGCTTGCGCCACGTCGGCGCTGGGCGCGGGATAGCGCCGATACAGCTCCAGCGTGGTGGGCACCACCAGGTTTTCGCCCGAGACCCCACGGCGCAGGTTCACGGCGTCGCGCTCCACGGTTTTGTGGATGGTCACCGAGTCGATCGGCACATGTTGCAAGCGCTGGCCTGGCAGACAGCGCAGCAGAAAGTCCCAGTCCTCGTACAGGTCCAGATCGGGATCGAAGCGGTGCGCGCCAATGGTGGCTTGCGGGAACACCAGACAACTGTTGGGCAGGGTGTTCTTCACATAGATGTCTTCAAGCCGGGTGTTGCCCAGGGGCACGGGCAAGACGGCGTAGATGCTGGGTGGTTGCACCGAGCGGTTTTCGTAGCAGGCCTTGCAGTCGCAGAAGAAGATGCACGATTCGGCATCGGCCTGCGCCTCGGCAGCGGTGATGGCCTGATGCACGTGCGCCAGGTGCGTGGGCTCGAAGGTGTCGTCGTCATCGATGAAGATGACGTAGCGACCCTGTGCCAAGTCCAGCCCCATGTTGCGACTGGCGGCCGGCCCCGCATCCCCGGTGGCGCGGATGACGTGGTTGCATCGCCCCTTGAGCTGGGTCAGCTCACGAAATGGCGGCGCATAGGTCAGAGAGTCCGACACCACCGTGACGGTGAAGTCGGTGAACGTCTGGGCCAGCAAGGATTGCAGGGTGCGTGCCAGCAGCGCAGGGCGGTCGTGCGTGGCAATGATGATGTGAAAGAAGCTCATGGTGTGGCCAGGCCTTTCGGTGTGGAGACCGTGTCGAGCAGGTGCAGGAGTTGTTGCTCCAGCCCCCGCATGGGGTTGTGGTGCGAGGCCCGTTGCCGCACGCCAGCGTCGATGCGCGCGGCAATGTCTTGCCGCGCATCGGGTGCCGCTGCCAGGCGGCAGACCTTGGCCTCGTAGTCATCCCAATCATGGGCAATGCACTCGTCCAGTCCCAGCTCGTGCAGCATGCTGGCGCACATGCGTGACACCATGGATCGGCCTGCGAGGGTGACCATGGGCGTTTTGCAATGGATCACGTCCCGCGCGGTCGAGCCGCAGTTGTAGGGGGTGGTATCGAGGAACAGGTCTGCGCTGGCAATGGTGTCGAGGTAGTCCTTGTAAGAGGACCGGCCCACAAAGCGCAGTTGGGCTGCCGGCACCGAGCGTTCGGCAAAGGCTTGCAACAGATTGCGGTGGGCATAGGGGTTGTCGTTGAGCAAAGTCAGTCGGGCACCCGCCACGCGCCGCAGCAGCCGGGCCCAGACGTCCAGCAACTCGGGCGTGAGCTTGTAGGTGTTGGACAGGGACATCATTTCGAACGCGGCTTCGCGGGGCCGGGGTGTGGCGGCATGGAGGCGGGTCGGCAGTGGAATCAGCGGGCCGTCCAGGTACACCGGCTCTTCCACGTAGTAGCGGCTGAGTTCGGGCGTGAAGCTGTAGCGGTCGGTGACGACGAAGTCCATCCAGGGCAGGGCGGTGGTGCCGATGAAGCCCAGGTAGGTGCCTTGCAGCCTGGCCGGGCGCAGCGAGGTGATCTTGGGCCGCGCTCCCGAACTCAGGCCATGCAGGTCCAGCAGCACATCGACCGATTGATCCCGGATCAGTTGCGCGGCGCTGTCGTCCGACAAGTCGCGAATGGGGTGCACCTCGTCGAACAGGGCCAGCAAATCGCGGCGGTGCTGGGTGTTGTCCTCGCGGGTGTGGTCAAAGGCGATGATCTCGAAACGGCTTCGGTCGTGGTGTCGCAGCAGGTCGGGTAGCAGCAGGCCCACGGCATGCACACACAAGTCGCCCGACAGGTAACCCAGCCGGATCTTGCCCGACGCTGACCTCGGTGCCATGGGACGCTCTGCCGCTTCAAAGTCGTAATAGCGTTGCACAAAGCGCTGTGCCGTGACCATCTGCAAAGCTGGATCGTCGTTCAGGGCCAGCATGCCCAGGGGGGAAGCGTGGCGCAGCCGCTCGTAGAGACGCACGGGGTGTTGCGGCTCCAGCACGGGCCAGCAGCAAGCCTTTTGCCGCAGGAAAACGTAGTGTTGGATGACGCCACTTTGCGTTGGGTCCAGACTCAGGCTTTGGTTGAGCCAATGGATGGCTTCTTCGTAGCGGCGCAGGTTTTCACAGATGCGTCCGAGCTGGTTGCAGCAGGTCATGCGCGAATGGCGGTCGATCTGCGGGCAGGCCAAGGCCGTCTCAAAGCAATCGATGGCACGTTCAGGGGCTTGCGTTTTCTCACAGCAGTAACCCAGGCTGATGTGTGCCCAGTAAAAGTCGCCATCGCGGCGCAAGCACTCTTGCAGGATGGGGATGGCCTCGGTGTGCTCGCCGTCTTCCATCAGCAAGATGGCGTAGTTGTACATCGCCACCTTGGTTTCCAGGTTGTCCGAGTTGTGGATGATCCACATCTTGTAGATCGATTTGGCCTCGTTCTTCTGGCCTCGGGTGTGGAAGTCTGCGCAAGCGGTGATCAGCTGGTCCAGGCGCAGCAACTTTTTCTCGGCCAGGGCGCAGTAAACCCGCCAGTCGTCAAAACGGATGTCGGTCATCGGATGTCATCTCCGCATGGCAACGGTTATTCAATGGGGCCGACAGCGGCAGGCGCTGTGCGGCGGCTCGGGGGGATGGCTGCTGAGCAGCCGGCATGGCATCTCCCGTGGCAAGTTCCGTACCTGCCGTTTGCCAGTACATCCAAAGAATTCTTAGATGTCGTGAATGCAATTTCAAAGAATGCCATCTTGGCTGCGTTCGCACGTGAGGTGTAGGGGATTCAAGATGGCACGCGGCTTGCATGATGTCCGGAAATCGTCACAACCCTTTTCAGGAGCAACCATGACCCTCATGCAAGAACTCATGAACCAGGCCGCCGCCGGCAGCCTGCTCAATGCACAAGCCATCACGCGCTTCAGCCCGGCTGAAATCCGCGAGACGATTCAACAGCTGGTGGCCAACGAGCAACTCGATCTGGCCAATGCGCTGGGGGACGCGGGCCTGAGCCTGTACCCGCACAGCGAGGACATTCTGGCGATCACGGGCTTGCTGGCCATGATCAACCAGGATTGGCCGCTGGCCGTCGAACTCATCGGCGAGCTGATGGAGATTCAAGGCGACAAGACACCGGCCTTCACCTTCGTGATGATGGTGCGCGCCCTGCGCTGCAACTTCGATCCGCACCGCGCGCTCGAAGTGGTCAAGCAAGGTCTGGCGCTGTACCCCGCACAAGTCGAATTGCTGGCCGAGAAACTGTCGCTGGACGATTTCAGCGATGCCGTGTTGCCGGCGTCGCCGCAACAACATTGAGCGGCAGGCGTCGCAGCGGCAAGGCGGCAACCGCTTGCCACCGCAGCGACCAAAGCTTGCCACTGGATACAAAAGGCATCAGGAATTTCGCAGCGATTCATAGAAATCACCCGTCAAGAAAGCCCTCAAACACTTGGCACGAATGATGCTAAACCCAGGGCAAGCTGATTGAGCCCCGAAAGGATCAGGAGAAACAAATGGCAGTCATCAACACCAATGCAAAAGCTCTGTTTTCGCAGGCAGCCCTCAAGCTGACCGATCGCAGCATGAGCGTGGCCATGCAACAGTTGTCGACCGGTAAGCGGATCAACTCCGCCCGTGACGACGCAGCAGGCTTGTCGATCGTGACGCGCATGACGCATCAGATTCGCAGCATCAACCAAGCGGTGCGCAATGCAGGTGACGCCGTCAACCTGATCCAGACCGCGGAAGGTGCCACGTCCGAGATCAACGACATGATGATCCGGATGCGCGAACTCGCGATCCAGGCGGTCAACGACACCAACAGCAATGCCGATCGCAGCTACCTGGATCTGGAATTCCAGCAGCTCAAGCAGCAGATCGTGCAAATCGCCGACAACACCGAGTGGAACGGTTTCTCCGTCTTGAACGGCAAGGCCGGTCAGCAAGTGGGTGAGATGCCGCTGTACAAGGTGACCTCGGACAACCACTTCGGTGGCGTGTTCATCCAGCCGACCACCTCGCGGGCCTTCTCGGGCGCCGATGCCGGTGAAGTGCAGGAGTTCCAGCTCTCGGGCACCAGCTCGGGCAAGATCACGGTGGCGGGCATCGAAGTGCAGATGACCAGCTCCGAGAAGACGCTGGCGCAGGCGGGTGACCGCATCGTCAACGACCTCAACACCTCGGCCACGTTTGTGGAGAACGGGGTGACGGCCTCGCACATCATTCCCCGCGTGGTGACCACCGCCGGTACGGCCTCCAGCGACGAGACCGCCACGGTGACGTTCTCCGACATGAAAGCCGGTCAGTCCATCACGGTGGCCGGTCTGACCTTCACCGCGAACGAAGCGGTGACTGGCGATGAAGTGGCCGGCTATTTCGCCAGCCTGGCTGCGGGTGACACCGCCGCCGATGCGGCCTCGGCTTCACCGTCGGCCAAAGGCGACTTCACGGGAACGTTGGCCGCCTTCGACGCCGCCGCCACCGCCACCGACAACACCTTGGTGTTCACCAGCGTCACGGCCAACACCGATGTCACCGATCTCTCGGTGGCCGGCACGGTCACGCTCACCTACAGCGGTGCCGATGGCAACGTGGCGCCCGCCAAGGTCATCGTCAACAGCGGCAGCATGCTGGCCGATGGCGGTTTGACCACCTCGGCGACCACCGTGCGCGAAGCCGTGACCCAAGCGGTCGAGGCCATCTCCAACACGGGCAAGTTCTTGCAAACCGGCTCGATCCAATTCGACATTCCCGCCGATGCAGCCGCTGGTGACCCGGTCACGGCCGTCTTCACCAACGGTGACAACGAGCAAATCGAACTCACGGGCACGGTCGACAGCCTGATGCCCGCCACCATCAAGTTCCCGCAGTCTGCCGGTCTGAACGCCCGCGTGGTCTCCGGCGATCTGAGCTACACGCTCGAAGACGCCACCGGCGGCTATCTGGACTTGGCCAACAACCCGCGCGCCCTGACCATGTCGATTGGCGTCGAGGGCAGCATTCCCCGCATGCGCGAGGGCGACCTCACCATCAATGGCGTGAGCGTGGGACCGTCGCTGGCGACGGACGACAAGCTCTCGCCGCGCAACAACGCAGCAGGCAGTGCCATTGCCATTGCCGCTGCCATCAACCGCGTGGCGGTGGATCAGGGGGTCTCGCAAGGCGAGATCCAGTCGCTGACCTTCAGTGGTACGCCGCAGATCGGCACCATCACCGTCGGTGGTGTCAGCGTCGTGCTCACCAACAGCGACAACACACCGGCCCTGGCCGCCGCCAAGATCGCGGCTGCCCTGAAGGCCAGCCCCCAGTACTCGGGCGCCAGCGGTCGCTCGGTGACCTATTCCACTGGCTCGGCCACCCTCAGCATCAGCTATCCCGTATCGGAAGGCAATGTCGACAAGATCGACGTGCAAGCCGGTGCCACAGGCTTGGCCAGCGTGGTCAACACCAGCCAGGAATTTGCCACCCGCCGTCCTGGCACGGGGGTCTTTGCCAAGGTCAATGAAAACGTGTTCAGCGGCCAGAGCATGGTCAGTGGACCGATTGCCACCGGCACCATCTTCATCAATGGTTACGCCTCGGCCAACATCACCACGGTCTACAACAACAGCCAGGCCACCCGTGAGAACACGGTGCGTGCGATCAACCTGATCAGCGACAAGACGGGCGTCAAAGCCATCGACACCGGCTCCGACGCCAAGGGCGTCCAACTGGTGGCGGCCGATGGTCGCAACATCGAAGTGCGCTTTGAGACCACGGGCTCGACCAATGCGGTGGCCTTCGGTCAACGCATCGGTATGCGCGAAGGCGTGCAAAGCTCGACCATTTCGCTGGAATCCAAGATCCAGACGCCGGTCATCCTGGGTTCGGTCCCGGGCGGCGACATCACCCGCGCCGGCATGGTCAGCGGTGACTACAGCAAAAACCAGGCGGTGCTCAACACCAGTGTGCGTGCCCCGGCCCAACCGGCGCTGCCGCAGATCAACACCGTCACGCTCAGCGGCACCTCGGCCAATGGCGATGTGGCGTCGATCGTGGTGAATGGCACCACCTTCTCGGTGGCCAAGGCCGCCGCAGCCGATCCCACGGCCACGCCGCCGGAAATCGACGACGGTTCGCCGCAAGCGGTGACCAATGCGCTGATCGATGCGGTCAACGCCGACACCACGGTGGGTGTGTACGCCACCAAGGGCAGCAACCTGGGTGAGATCGTGCTGACCTCGCGCAAGCCGGGTAGCTCGTTCACGCTCGCGGCCAACTCGACGGGCAGCGCTGTTTCGGTCAACACCGCCGAGCTGCAAGCCAGCCAGGTGGCTGACACCAAGAGTCTGACCACGGGCGACCTGTCCATCAACGGCGTGGCCATCCGCTCCACCCGCGATGTGGACGATCCGTATTCCAACACCCAGGTCTCCAGCAGCGATCCGGCGTCCAGTGCCATCGCCTTGGCCGCCGCCATCAACGACAGCACCAGCCTGACCGGCGTCAAGGCCTATGCCAACCCGGCGGAGACGGCGGGCTCGGTGACGACCACCGACTACCCCGTCAGTGGCATGCAGTCGATTTACGTCAACGGCACCAAGATCGATGTCGACTTTGTGCAAAACGAAGGCGGCGCCGACCGCCGTGCCAAGGTGGTGACCGCCATCAACGAGCGCACCGGCCAGCATGGCGTGGTGGCGACCGACAACGGCAAGGGCGTGACCCTGTCCACCATCGACGGACGCAACCTGTCGGTCTGGTTCGACTCGAATCAGAAAGACCTCGACGCCGCCGACTTTGGTTTGAGCAAGGGCGGTGAAGTGGCCCAGCAAACCAAGATCCAGATCACCGGCAGCGGTGTGGCTGCGGGCGAGAAAGTCTCGGTCAGCGTGAATGGCGTGACCGTCTCGGCCACGCTGGACAATGTGTCCACGGCCTACATGACCGCGACCAAATTGGCCGAGGCCATCAACAACTCCAACACGCTGAAGAACCTGACCGCGGTGCCGCAAGCCGATGGCTCGATCATCATCACCTCGGATGTGCCGGGCTCGGCCTTCGATGTGCGCGGTGTGACCTCCACCAATGCGCAGACCTTGTCGGTCAGCACCATTCGGGCCAACGACAGTGGCAACACCGATGTGTCGGCCGTGAACCTGAGCAGCGCCTACAAGAGCGGCGTGCTCGGCAACGCCAACGCGCCCTTGAGTTACATGAACATCCGCACGGTGTACGGCACCGTGCGCATGGTCTCCGAAGCAGCGGTTTTGCCGACGTTGCCCGGTGCCGATGGCCTCACGCCCAGCAGCCTCAACAGCGATGGACGTCCGATCCAGATCCGCGCCGGTGGCGACGGTTTCAACTCAGCCAGCAACTTCCGCGACCTCGGTTTCAAGGAAGGCAGCTTTGGTGGCCGTGCCAGCACCGACATGGATCCGCCGCGTGTGGGCCGCATGGCTTTCCAGGTGGGCGCCGGTGCCAACCAGTTCATCACCATCGATCTGGCCGACTTCGGCAAGAACGGTCCGATCACGGGTGAGATCACGGGCGACGCCGACCTCGCCGTCGAAAGCCGCTCGGTGCGCATCAACACCCGTGAGGGTGCCACCACCGTGCTGGCCCTGCTCGACAGCGCCATGGACAAGGTCAACGCCACGCGTGCCACCATGGGTGCGGTGATGAACCGACTCGACCATGTCATCAACAACCTCAACAACGTGTCGATGAACATGTCGGCTTCGCGCAGTCAGATCGAAGACGCCGATTACGCCAAAGCCTCGACGGACTTGGCCCGCACGCAGATCATGCAGCAGGCCGCCACGGCGGTGCTGGCCCAGGCCAACACCAGCCAGCAGTCCGTGCTCAAGCTGCTGGGCGGTTGATCGCCGTCGAGCCCATCGCGACCATGAAGGAGCGGCCAGACCCGGCACCGGAGTTCCCCCGGGGCCCCAACTGCTGGGACTGCCGCCACCTTCGCATCACCTGGGACCCGCGTTTGCCCTACGGCTGTCAGCGCATGGGCTTTCGCAGCCGTGTCCTGCCTTCGCTCGAAGTGCTGCGCAACGACGGTCGCCATTGCGGTGGCTTCGATCCCAAGCCGCCCGTGGCCGGCAAATCAGACACCCCTGTCGAGAGCCCGACGCCGCGTCGGCAATCTGACCATTTCAAGCCGTTCATTGGCATCAATTTAATCACCTAGTAGTAAATTTAATCTGGCACGCGCCTTGCATAACAGCCTCACCTTTACTTTTCAGGCTGTTCAAAGTGATTGCTTCTTCTGAAAACGTCATTCGCGCTGTCTGGCTGGACCCCTTCAGTCCGGTCGATGCCGCCGATCGTGCCCAGCTGGATGCCGCCGGTATCAGTCTGGAGACCGTCTCCACCTTGGGGGATCTGACCCTGGCCCTGCGCCGCGCACACCTGTTGGTGATCCGCCTGGGTGACAGCGCCGAACTCTTGCAGGAAGTGCAGACCCTGGTGGCGCAACTCGGTCATCCGGTGCCCGTGCTGTGCCGCGTCGAACGTCGCCGCATGGAAGTGGCGGTCGAGGCCATGCGTCTGGGCGCACTGCATGTGCTGCCCTCCGATGAGTGGAGCCCCAGCGCCTGGCGTGAGGCCGTGCTGGGCCTGCGCCAAGCGCCGCAGAAAAACAAAACCTTTGTCTTTGTCGATCCGGTCAGCCAGCATTTGCTGGCCCTGGCACAACGCGTCGCGCAAACCGATGTGACCGCCTTGCTGGTGGGCCCCACGGGCGCGGGCAAGGAAGTGCTGGCGCGTGTGCTGCACGAATCATCGCCGCGTGCGAAGGGACCGTTTGTGGCGCTCAACTGTGCGGCACTGCCCGAGCACCTGATCGAGGACATGCTGTTTGGTCACGAGAAGGGCGCGTTCACCGGCGCCCTCAAGGATCACAAAGGCTTGTTCGAACAAGCCAGTGGCGGCACGATTTTTCTCGACGAGATCGGCGAGATGCCGATGCAACTGCAAGCCAAGCTGCTGCGTGTGCTGCAAGAGAAAAAACTCAACCGCCTCGGCGGCGAAGCCCTCATCGACGTCGATGTGCGCGTCATCGCTGCGACCAACAAGGATTTGAAGCTGGCCATCGAGCAGCGCGAGTTCCGCGAAGACCTGTACTTCCGCATCAGCACCTTCCGCTTGCGCATCCAGCCGCTGAAAGACCGCCCGGGCGACATCCTGCCCCTGGTCATGCAATCGCTGGCCCGCCACACCAAAGGCGCGGTGCCCTTTGTCGTCACGCCCGAAGCGCAAGCCTTGTTGCAGTCCTATGGCTGGCCAGGCAATGTGCGCGAGCTGGAAAACGTGGTGCAGCGTGCCGTTGTGCTCAGCGGTGGCCACACCATCACGCCCGCGCACCTCATGTTTGACGAGACCGCCACCGAAGGCGCGTCGTTCCATGCGGTCGCCACACCGGCCCTGGCTGCGGCCTTGCCCGCGTCGGCGGCACCGGCTCCGGTGATGCCCGCTGCCATGCCGTCACCCTTGATGCCTTCGGCGCTGTCGAGTGCGGCCGCCGAGATGCTGTCGCCGGGCAACCTGGGCGAGGCCGTCAAGAGCAACGAGTGGCAGCTCATCCAGGCCGCCATCCAGAGCACCGACAGCCGCATCGAAGCGGCGGCCAAGCTGGGCATCAGCCCGCGCACCCTGCGCTACAAGCTGGCGCAATTCCGCCAGCGTGGCCTGGTTGAAGGAGTGTCCGCATGATCGATCGCATCTCTCCCTCCAACATCCAGTCGATGCTGGAGACCCTGCGTGCCCACCAGTCGCAGGCCGCCGGTGCCGCACTGGCCCCTGAAACCAGCCAGACCCAGCAAGTCGAGCCCCCCAAATTCTTCGAGGCCGTCAAGGCCGCGGTGGATCGGGTCAACGACATGAGCCAGCAATCCAACGCGCTGCAAGACGCGTACGACCGGGGTGAAGACGTGCCCCTGACCGACGTGGTGCTGGCGATGCAGAAATCCTCGCTGGCCTTTGAAGCCACCTTGCAGGTGCGCAACAAGGTCATGAAGGCGTACGAGGAAATCATGAACATGCCGGTGTGATGCCCGCGGAGAACTGAACCATGGCAACCGAAACCCTGAACCCCAATCCGATGGCACTGGCCAGTGCTGGCGCCAACGAAGCGAATCCGCCGGCCGCCGCCACGGGCGCTGCGCCCACCACGGCGTCCAACCGCATGCCCTCGTGGCTGCAAGCCAAAGAAGGCCCCGCCGCGTTGGTGGCCGATGTGCTGCGTCAGCCCAGCGTGCGCAAGGCCTTGCCCTTCATCGTCATCTTCATGCTGCTGGTGTCGGTGGCGGTGTTCTTCACCTCGCTCAAGCCCACGCCGTATCGCCCGCTGGTGATGATGCTCAGCGACACCGACAAGCAAGCCGCGGTCGAAGCCCTCAAAGCGGGTGACTTCAAGCCCGAGATCGATCAGGCCTCGGGACAGATCTCGGTCCCGACGGCGCGTTACCAGGAAGCGCGCATGCTGTTGGCCTCCAAAGGTTTGCCCCGCGCCGAAGCCTCGGGCATGGACAACCTGAAAGACATGCCGGCCATGACCACCAGCCAGTTCATGGAGCAGGTCCGCTACAACAGCGCCATGGAACAAGAGCTGGCGCGCACCATCGAACAGATCGCCGGCATCCGCAAGGCGCGCGTGCATTTGGCTGCGCCCAAGCAAAGCGTGTTCGTGCGCGACCGTGCGCCCACCAAGGCCTCGGTCATCATCACGCGCCAGCCCGGTCGCACCGTGGCGCCGTCCAATGTGCAAGCCATCATCCAGTTGGTGGCCTCCAGCGTGCCCTACCTGGCCCCCGAAAACGTGTCGGTGGTCGACAACTACGGCAGCCTGATGAACGACATGCTGACCGAGCAGCCGTTGGGCTTGACCTCGCAGCAGCTGACGCAAAAGCAGCAGATGGAAGACCTGTATCGCCAGCGCCTGATCCAGCTGCTGGCCCCCATCGTGGGCGAAAACAATGTGACGGCCCAGGTCAGCATGACGCTGGACTTCACCCAGACCGAAATCACCACCGAGGACTTCGACGCGCAGGACAAGGGCCCCAAGACCCGTTCCGAGTTGTTCGTCGAAGACCGCAACACCTTCCGTGACGCCGTGGGCATCCCGGGCTCGCTGTCGAACACGCCGCCCGAGCCGGTCAATCCGCAGGCGACCACGCAGACCAACGCCGATCCGCTCAAGGGCGTGAGCGAAAAAGGCGTGCAGGTGACCGCGCGCAGCACCAAGAACTACGAACTCGACCGCTCGGTGCGCCACACCAAAGCGGCCATGGGCAACATCACCCGCCTGGGTGTGGGCGTGCTGCTCAACGAGCGCCCGATCCCCGCAGGCATGAAGGTGGACAAGCCGGCCGATGGCGCGCCGCCGCAGACCTCCATCCCTTACACCCAGGAAGAACTCGACCGCCTCAACCAGTTGGTCAAGGGCGCCGTGGGCTTCAACGAGTCGCGCGGCGACGTGGTCACCGTCGTGGCCACCAAGTTCGAACCGCAGGTCGATCCCAATGCCGTGCCCTGGTACCTGGATGAAAACTACCAAAGCCTGGTCAACGCCGGCGTGATTGGTTCCATCTTCCTGTTCGTGCTGATCGGTGTGGTGCGTCCGCTGGTCAAGCGACTCACCAAGCCCCCGGTCGATCCGGCGGCCATCGCTGCGGCAGCCACCGAGGCTGCCAACCAGGAGGCCAAGATGGCCATCGAGGTGGCGACCGCCGAATCGGTGGCGGCGCAGAACTCGGCCCGCGCCCTGCGCGAAGCCCACGAACAAGAAATGGCGCGCATCTCCGAAGAAGCCCGCCGCGCCGCCGAGGCCGCCGCACGGCTGGCCGAAGAAGCCCGCGTGGCCGCACAAAACCGGGGCCCGGGTGGCGACGATGCGGGCCAAGAGATTCAGGTCGAGGAGGGCGAGTCCCTGGAAGACGTGAAGGCCCGCATGGCGAGTCTCAAGCCCAAGAAGCAGACCATCCCGGCGGACTTGCTCAACACGGCCAATTCGTACGACGATAAAGTGGCGCTGATCCGCATGATCGTGGCCGAGGATTCCACCCGGGTGGCGGGCGTGCTCAAGAGCCTGATCCGCCCCGATGCCTGATGGCAGCGACAACCCTTCGAGTGAGGAAGCAGTTCCATGGCTGACAACGACACAACCCCTGGCGGCATCGTGATGACCGATACCTTGCGCGCCGAGCTGGCCAACATCACCTCGACGCAGCGCGCGGCGGTGCTCATGCTGTTGCTGGGCGAAGACCTGGCCGCCGAAATCATCCGTTACCTCAACCCCAAAGAGGTCCAATCGCTGGGCGCGGCCATGGTGCAGGTTGCCAACTTCTCGCAAGAGGCCGTGAACATCGTGCTCGACGAATTCGTCGAGGGCCTGAAGAAACAAAACAACCTCAGCATGGGCAGCACCGACTATGTCGAAAAGGTGATGCGCCGTGCGCTGGGTGAAGACAAGGCCAACTCGGTGCTCAACCGCATCATGCCCGGCCAGGGCACCAAGGGGCTGGAGATCCTGAGCTGGATGGACGCGCGCGGCATTGCCGACATGATCCGTGGCGAGCACCCGCAGGTGGTGGCCATCATCTTGTCGCTGCTGGAGCCCGGCGTGGCCGCCGATGTGCTGAGCTTCATGCCGCCCGAAATCCGGCCCGAGGTGGTGCAGCGCATCGCCAGCCTGGACACGGTGCAGCCCTCGGCCATGATCGAGCTCGAAGGCATCATGAAGCAGCAGTTCTCCAAGGCCGCGTCGGCGCAGTCGTCGAGCTTTGGTGGCATCGCGGCCGCGGCCAGCATCATGAACAACACCAAGACCGAGATGGAAGCGGCCATCATGAACGGCATCAGTGAGATCGACCCCGAGTTGATGCTCAAGATCCAGGACAACATGTTCACCTTCGAGAACCTGGTCACGGTGGACAACAAGGGCATCCAGGTGCTCATGCGCAACGTCGAGCCCGACATGCTCATGCTGGCCCTCAAAGGTGCCAGCGACGAGGTCAAGGACCGCTTCTTCAGCAACATGTCCGAGCGTGCGCGCAGCATGTTCAAGGACGACATGGAAGCCAAGGGGCCGCAGCGCATGGTCGATGTCGAAGACGCGCAGAAGAAGATCATGCGCATCGCGCGCAAGCTCTCCGACTCCAACGAACTGATCCTCGGAGGCTCGGACTTTGTTTGATCGCGCCCTGGCCCCACGCCCGCCGACCGCCTGGCAGGCCGATCCGACGCTCTTTGAGGGTGCCTCGGCTTCGGACTTCGCCGCCTGGCGCATCGCGCCCTTGCAAGGCGAACTCAGCGATTTGTCGCGTGAGGCCCTGGCGCGTTTCGAGGCCGATCTGCAAGAAGACGCCGTCGATGGCGCTGCCGCTGAAGCGGTGACCGCCGAGGCGCAGGCCCTGCCATTCAAGCGCGGGCTGGCGTCCATCGTGACCCACTTCGTGCCCGATGGTCATGGGCCCCAGGGCCCGATCCGCAGCGAGCGCGCCAGCGACACACCCGAGCCCCGCGCCGCCGAACCCGCGCCCGAGGAACCCCCCAACGAGCCACACCCCACGCCCGAAGCGGCAGGCGATGTGGCCAACGACACGCCCATGGCTGCGCCGGAAACACAGGCCATGGCCCACGACGCCTTGAGCGGCGACGACGCGCCCGAGGACGCGCCAGAGGATGGCGGCGAAGACCTGAGCGCGGCACCCGAGGCGGTCCTGGCGGGGCCTTCGGACGAGGAAGCCGTCGCAGCCGAACCCCCGGCGGAGAGCGCCCCCGAGGCCGCGCCCTCAGCGCCACCCGCCCCCGAGGACAGCGCCGTGTCGGCCACCGAGGCCGATCTGGCCGATGAGGATGTGATCGCCGCCGATGCCCTGGCCGAGGTCGAGCAAGAGCGCGCCGAGTCGCTGGCGGCACAGGCCCAGCCGGTGGGCATCGATCCCGAGGAGGTGGCCCGTCGCGAGGCCGAGCAATACCAGCTCGGGCATGTCGCGGGCGAACGCATGGCGCGCGAGGCCATGGAGCAAGAGGTGCAGGCCCAGTGCACCGTGCTGGCTGGCGTGGCCCAGGAGCTGCATGCCCTGCTGCAAAGACCCAGTGACTTGTTCGAACCCCTCAAACGCATGGCCTTGCACCTGGCCGAACAAATCACCCTGACCCAGTGGCAGTCGTCCACCCAGACCCTGGAGATCCTGATCCAACGCTGTCTGGACACCCTGGACCACGCGACGCATGGTGCCGTGGTGGTGGAGCTGCATCCGCTGGACAAGGCCCGTTTGCAACAGGCCGCGCCTGAACTGATCCGTGGCATGCGTTTGGAAGCCAACGACGCCTTGCGCGTCGGCAGTGTGCGCCTGTATGCCAACGACACCGTGGTGGAAGACCTGATCGAGCATCGCCTGCAAGCCATGGTGCGCAGCCTGAACATCGATGCCCAGGCGTGGGAGCAGCGTTCGCTGCTGTTGCGCGAGCCCCGTGTCGACACCGAGACCCCATCTGCTGCGGAGGACGACGATGTTCATTCCTGACGTGCTCAACACCTTGTTGCTGGGATTGATCCTGCTGGTCATTGTGGTGACCGTGGTGCGGCCCATCATGTTGAATCTGGTGTTTGCACCGGGTCAAGAAGATCAGGTGCGGCGACAGGTCGAACACTCGGTGCAGGAACACCTGGCGCTGCAATTTGAGAAGGCCGCCGCCGAGCGCGTGGCCCATGCGCATTTCCAGCGCCTGCTGCTGGACGTGCCGCCTTCATTGGCCCGCCCGGCTTCGGCCGACAGCCCTTGGTTGCCCGAAGAAGAGCCCGTCGCGCAGGCGGACGGTGCGGCCACCGAAGGCGCCGATGCGTCGGCCTCGTCGACCCCCGGCGCTGAAGGCGAGGGTACCCCGCCCCTGGCCGAGGGCGAGATCGAGATCCGCGAAGGCGAGAGCCTGGCCGAGATCAAAGAGCGGCTCAAGCGTGAACAACAGCAGGCCAAGAAACCCACCATTCCGCCCGAGTTGCTGCAAGGCGCCAACAGCTACGAAGACAAGGTCGGTGTGGTGCGCATGGTCGGACAAAACGATCAGGCGCGGGTGGCTTCGCTGATCCGCAACATGGTGCAGGCCGACCTGGGTTAAGGACACACCGCTCATGCTGGATTTCGCCACCGAGGTACACAACAGTTTGCGTCGCGTGCAGACGCCACCCCCGCAGCGCAGCGGCACGCTGGTGCGGCTGGTGGGGCTGACGCTGGAGACGCGCGGCATCATGGCACCGCTGGGCGCGTTGTGCGAGGTCGTCGGTCAACACGGCCACCGCATCGAAGCCGAGGTGGTGGGGTTTCACGAGAAGACCCTGTTTCTGATGCCGTTCACCGACCCATCCGGGGTCGGACCGGGCGACACCGTGCGCGTCATCGATGCCATGGCGCGGGTGCGGCTGGGGCCGGGCTTGTTGGGGCGCGTCATCGATGGGCGTGGTCAACCGCTGGACGGCCGTCCGCTGGACGATTTGCCCGACACCTTGCCCTTGCTGGGCCAGCCCCTCAATCCGATGGAGCGCGGCCCCATCGACCGTGTGCTGGATGTGGGTGTGAAAGCCATCAACAGCGTGCTCACCATTGGCCAGGGCCAGCGCATCGGTCTGGTCGCCGGCTCCGGTGTCGGCAAGAGTGTGCTGTTGGGCATGCTGACCCGTTTCACCAAGGCCGACGTGGTGGTGATCGGACTCATTGGTGAACGGGGCCGCGAGGTGCAAGCCTTCATCGCCGAATCGTTGGGCGAAGAAGGCCTGGCCAAGTCGGTGGTGGTGGCCGCGCCGGCCAACGTCTCGCCGGTGCTGCGCCTGAAAGCCACGCACATGACGCATGTCATTGCCGAATACTTTCGCGACCAGGGCAAGAACGTGCTGATGCTGTGCGACAGCCTGACGCGCGTGGCGCACGCCCAGCGCGAGATTGGCCTCGCCATTGGCGAGCCGCCGACGGCCAAGGGCTACCCGCCCTCGGTGTTTGCCTTGTTGCCCAACCTGATCGAACGCGGCGGCGTGGGGCGGCGCGGGCATGGTGCCATCACCGCCATCTACACCGTGCTGGCCGAAGGCGACGACGGCAACGATCCCATCGTGGACATCGCGCGCGCGTCGCTCGATGGCCAGGTGATGTTGTCGCGCCGATTGGCCGATCAGGCCCATTACCCGGCCATCGACTTGAACGGCTCCATCTCCCGCGTCATGCCCGCGCTGGTGTCGGCCGACGAGCTGCGCCAGGCCAACCACTTCCGCCGGCTGTGGTCGGTGTACGAGCAAAACGCCGATCTGGTGCAGGTGGGGGCCTACGAGCGTGGCAGCAACCCGGAGCTGGACGAGGCGATCCGGCTGCGCGAGGCCATGGTCAGCTTTCTGCGCCAGGACATGCACCTGGGTGAAGATTACGCCACCTGCCGCGACACGCTGCGGCAGATCCTGTCATGAAGCCACGCGCCGCCTGGCCCGTGCTGGTCAAGAAAGCCCAGGACCGCGTGGACCGGGCCCAGGCCGAGGTGGTCAAGGCGCGCGAGCGGCTCAAATCCTTGCAAGCCAGTCGCCAGCGCATGCAGGCGCTGTACGACGACTATGTGCGCCGCTGCCGCGAGGCGGAGCAGACGGCACAAAGCATCACGGTCAGCCAAAGTTTTCGCACCTTCATCCAACAGGTGCAAGGCTTGATCCTGCGCGTCGACGCTGATCTGACGCTGGCCGAGCAGCACTGGCAGCAATGCCGTCAACACCTGCAACACGCTGAAAGCAAACGCCTGCAAATGCAGACCCTGATGGACAAAGACGTGCAGCGCGTGCGGGCCCATGCCAAACAGCGTGAGCAAAAAGCCATGGATGCCACGGGCGTGATGCTGTTCAACCTGCGCAACCCCTGAGCCTGGGCGCCTTCAGGGCGAGACCCAACCGGCCTGCAACCAGTGCCAATGGCCGGGGCGAAATTCCCAGGGCATGAGCCAGCACGGCGTGGCCGCTGGCAACACACCGCGCGTGCCGTGGTCGCTCCACACGCCTTGCGCGTTCAGGCGCTGCAACAGCGCTTGGCCGAAGGCGTCGTCCAAGGCCGACGCCGGCAGCTCGCGTTGCACGCAACTTGTCCATGGGCAGGTGGACCCGGTGAGCGGGGACGCGCCGGAATACACATCGTGCACGCTGCCCCAGTGTCGGCCCGACAGACGCGGCGCGAGGGCCTGCAACTCGCGCTCGGCGCGCGCGGCGTCGCGCAGCCGGTAGCGGTGCTGGCCCAGCAGGTTGTCAAACCACAGCCAGGCCTCGGGGAAGCGTTGCAACAGATCGTCCAGATGGGCCAGGGCATCGAGGCGGTGGTGGTGCCAGCGCACCCCGGCGCGGGTCAGGGCGCGGCCGTGGCGCCAGCCAAACAGGTGCGGTGCCAGCGGGTCGATGTCGACCGTGTCGACGCGTGCGCAGCGCAACAGCCATTCGGTGGGCATCATCCAGCCCGCACTCGCGCCCAGCACCAGCAGGTGTTGGCCGTCCACAGGCACGGTGCGCAAAAAGTCGGCGAGGGCGCTGCTGGTGGGTTGCCAACGCTGGCGCGAGGCGCGCGCGTGCCAATGCCAGTTCAGGCCGCCCGTACCGCCGGCATGGAGGAGGTCGCTCAACCAAGACATGCGAGGCGACGGCGACGAGGGCCGAGCAAGCGGCGGGGGCGGGGCAGGGCGCGCAACATGGCCCGCAATATAGCGGCTCGTGATGCCGTGGACCGGGGGTGTCGGTTTGCGCTGGCACGCCCATTGCAATGACACAGCCATGCCGGCACATCCCGTGTCGGAAATCCGTCATGCGCGAAGGGTCGGTCATGCAAGCTTTCGATTGGGGTCAGTTCATCGCCAGCACCATCTCGGTGTTGCTGATCCTCGGCGGCGTCTGGTGGTGGGTGCGTCGCAACCGGGGCCTGACGCCGCTGGCGGGGCAGAGCCGTCGCATCCAAGTGGTCGAAGCGTTGCCGATGAGCCTCAAGCACCGCCTGGTGCTGATCCAGGTCGACGACCAGATGGTGTTGACCAGTGTCAGCGCAGGTGAGGTCAAGACCTTGCACGCCTGGTCGCCGTCGGGAGCCTCCCATGCTGCGTAAGCCGATCACCCGCAAGATCCTCTACGTCGTCTTGTTCGTGCTGCTGGCGGCCTTGTTCCTGCTGCCGACGCTGAGCCACGCGCAGGGCATTCCGCTGGTCAGTGTGACGGGCGGCAAGTCGGGTCAGCAATACAGCATGAGCCTGCAACTGCTGGGCTTGATGACGACGCTGACGCTGTTGCCGTCGATGCTGCTGATGATGACGGCCTTTGTGCGCATCATCATCGTGCTGTCCATCCTGCGCCAGGCCTTGGGCACGGCGCAGACACCGCCCAACACCGTGCTGGTGGGTTTGGCGCTGTTTCTGACCTTCTTCATCATGTCGCCCATCTTCGAGCAGGTCTACCGCGACGCCTTGGGCCCCTACATGAACGGCAAGATGGACTTCGACGCCGCCCTCATCAAGGCCGAGGCACCGATCCGCGAGTTCATGACCAAGCAAACGCGCGAGGACGACATCGCCATGTTCATGCAGATCGCCAACCGCCGCGAACTCGACAACGCCGCCCAGGTGCCCTTCACCACCTTGATGCCGGCTTTCATCACCTCCGAGATCAAGAGCGCCTTCACCATTGGCTTCCTGATCTACATCCCCTTCGTGGTGATCGACCTCATCGTGGCCAGCGTGCTGATGTCCATGGGCATGATGATGCTCTCGCCCATGATCATCTCCATGCCGATCAAGCTGATGCTGTTCGTGCTGGTCGACGGCTGGACGTTGCTGATGGCGTCCTTGTCCAACAGTTTTGTGTTTTAAGGAGCGCGCCGTGGACAGTGCAACCGTGGTGGATCTGGCCCGACAGGCCTTGTGGATGACGATGCTGATCTCGGCCCCCCTGTTGGGTGTGGGACTGGCGGTCGGTCTGGTGGTCGGTATTTTTCAGGCCGCGACCTCGATCAACGAACAAACCCTGAGTTTCATCCCCAAGGCGCTGGCCATCGGCCTGACCATGGCCCTGGCTGGGGGTTGGATGATCAACACGCTGGTGGACTACACCCGCAACATCTTCACCCGCATCCCCAGCCTGTTTGGCTGAGTGGGCACCGGCGCAGCGACCATGAACCTGGCCTTCATCGACATCCTGGACCGCTTCGTCGTGGTCATCTGGCCGATGCTGCGCCTGTCGGCCTTTTTGGCCTTCACCTCGATCTTCTCCATCCGCGCGGTCAACATGCGCATCCGCATCAGCCTGGCGCTGGTGCTGTCCTTCTTCGTCAGTCAGCAGTTGCCGATGCCGCGCATCGACCCGCTCACGGCCGAGGGCCTGATGGAAGTGTTTCGGCAAATTCTCATCGGCCTGACCATGGGCCTGGTGTTCCAAGTTGCATCCGCCGCGCTGGTGGTGGCCGGTCAGGCCATCTCCAACGCTATGGGCTTGAGCATCGCCAACATGATCGACCCCAACCTGGGCAACGTGCCGCTGATCTCGCAGTTCCTCACCATCCTGGGCACGCTGGTGTTCATGGGCATGGGCGGGCACTTGATCGTGTTTGGATTGGTGTTGGAGTCGTTTCGCATCCTGCCCATCGGACAAGAATTTTTCTCGCAAGACATGCTGGGCAAGATGCTGCACTGGAGCAGCATGATGTTCCTGGGCGCTCTGCTGCTGGGATTGCCGGTGTTGATGACGCTGCTGTTCATCAACATCGGCCTGGGTTTTGTGTCGCGTGCGGCACCGAGCCTGAACATTTTCACGGTCGGCTTTCCGGCCTTGATCCTGGTGGGCTTTTTCATCTTCATCCTGTCGATGGGCAACAACGTGGCGCGCATCGAATGGATCTGGACGCAGGCCTTCATGACCTTGCGCGCGTATTTGGGAGGCTGAGGTGTCTGAAGACTCGTCCCAAGACCGCACCGAAGAACCGACCGCGCAGCGGCTGAAGAAAGCCCGCGAGGACGGCCAAGTCGCCCGCTCGCAGGAGCTGCCCCCCGCTGCCATGATGGTGGTGGCGACGCTGTTTTTCACCCTCATGGGGCAGTACCTCTTTCAAAAGATGGAGGGCTTGTTCCGCAGCCAACTGCAGTTTGACCAACGCGTGATCACCAAAGCCGACATGCTGCCCGCCATCTTTGGCGTGTCCGTCGTCGATGGCTTCCTCATCGTGCTGCCGCTGTTGGTGGTGCTGATGCTGGTGGCTGCGGTGTCCACGGGCCTGGCTGGGGGCTTCATTTATTCGCCCAAACTCATCCTGCCCAAGTTCAACAAGCTCGACCCCATTCAGGGCTTCAAGCGCATGTTTGGCATGGACGCCCTGATCCAATTGGGCAAGGCGCTGCTCAAGTTCATCGTGGTCGGTGCCATCTTGCTGATCTCGGTGATGAACAACCTCGACGAGCTGACCCAGATCTCGCGCATGGAGCTCCATCTGGCGGTCACCGTGGCGGGCCACATCATCGTTGACGCCTGTTTCTGGCTCAGCCTGGGGCTGGTGCTGGTGGCCTTGGTCGATGTGCCGCTGCAGCGCCACCAGCTCAACAAGAAATTGAAGATGACCCGCCAGGAGGTCAAGGACGAGATGAAGAACGCCGAAGGGAATCCGGAGGTCAAGGGTCAGATCCGCCGTCGCCAGCGCGAAATCCTCAACAGCAAGATGATGGCCAAGGTGAAAGACGCCGATGTGGTCATCACCAACCCGACCCACTTTGCGGTGGCGTTGTCGTACGACCCCACCGGCGACGGTGCGCCGCTGTTGGTCGCCAAGGGCGAGGACCACATGGCCGCCCGCATCCGTGACGAGGCCAAGCAGCATGGCGTGATGCTCTTCGAAGCGCCGTTGCTGGCCCGCGCCCTATACTTCACGACGAAGCTGGATCACCCCATTCCCGAGGCGCTCTACCACGCGGTGGCGCAGGTGATCGCTTATGTGTTCAGCCTCAATCAGGCCTACGGGCGCGGCCATGAAGTCATCAAGCCCAACCCGACGGTGCCCGACGAGATGAAGTTCGATGCCTATGGCGCTCCGATGAAAGACTGACGGCAGACGGTTCTCGCATGACAGACATCCAACTCACGCCCGGCGATCGCCTGCGGCTCGAAATCCTCCTCAAGTCCCTGGCCGAAGGGGGCACCCATCTGGCGGTGCTCAGTGAGCACGACTTGGTGCTCGATTACCTGGCCAATCTGATCGACGAGCGGTTGCGCGCGCAGTCCGATTGCACGGTCGAGTTTTGTTTCTCCACCAACGCCGAGCGCTTGGTGCAGAAGTTCAACGACATCCTCTCCGAGTTGACGCTGGATCAAGCGCTGGACAAGGACCGCAGGCACGCGCCGCGCCGCTACCTCGTGTTTCGCGACTCGATCTTGGTACAGGACTCCGAGCTGCTGCTGCTGGCGCGGCTGGTCAATGGTTTTCCGGCCAGCAACATCAGCGTCATCTTGCTGGTCAACAGCGTGGGCAGTCACCGCCACAAGCTGGAGGCCTTTGGCAAAAGCCTGGTGCAGTGGTCGGTCGAGACCCGTGCCGGTCAACCACGCCAGCTCATCGAGAGCCTGGTGGCCGATGCGCCCAATGACCCGCCCAGCAATCCGCCCGTCGTCAACGAGGTGGTCGATCCTGCCAGCCTCGCCGCGCCCAGCTGGCGCATTCCCGATGTGGGTGCCACCCACGCCGAGCCGATGGCCGCCCCCGATCTTCGGGCCGAGCCAGCCATCGACCCGAGCGCCGATGCGAGCTTGATGCCCGCGTCCCCGCCCCGGCGACGGTTCAGCGCTGGGTGGCTGCTGGTGCCCCTGCTGTCGGTGTTGGTGTTTGCTGGGCTGTACCGCGACGTGGTCGAGCAGGAATACCAAGCCCTGCGCCAGTACCTGCTGCGCGGCACCCCTGCGCCGGCGGCCACGCCCGTGCCCGCCGCCGCACCGGCGGAACCCGAAGCACCTGCCCCCACGGGCGGCGACAAGGAAGAAGAGGTCTTGCCATCGCCCCGCGCGGCGGCGGCCATGGAACCCCATCCCGAGCCCGCCCCCGCTGGCAACCCCTCGCCCGCGCCAGCGCCTGCCACAGCGGTCACACCCGCAACCCCGGCCCCACCCGCCCCGGCGCCGTCAACGCCTGCAGCCGCTGCACCCGCGGTCCCTGCGGCCAAGCCCGTCACGGCCAGTCCAGCCACCCCAACTTCCCCGGTCTCGACAGCCTCGGCCCCAGCCGCAGCCCCCGTGGCGCGCGCGCCCGAAGTGGCACCAGCGCCTCAAGTTTCCGCCGCTGCGGACGATTGGTTGGAGCAACTGGCGGCAGGCGGCTTTGTGGTTCAGCTCGCAGCATTCGACACCGAGGCGGAGATCCTGAACTTTCAGCGCAGCGATGCGGTCTATGCCAAGGCCCGTGTGGTGCGTGTGCATCGCAAGGACAGCAACAAGCGCTATTACGTGCTGATTGCGGGACCCATGGCCACCAAGGCACAGGCCGAGGCCTACATGCAGTCACACCGTTTGCTGGCCAAGGGCTGGCTGCGCACCGCCAAGTCGCTCAAGGCCCAGCTTTGAGCGAGGCGGCTCGCGCATCAGTCTGGAGAACACGATGAACCACCCACAACCCGGTGATGAAGAGGCGGCACTGATCCGACCGCAAGCCGGCGATCAAGCGGTGCAGGTCCGCGAGGGTGCCGACGGCTTCGAGGCCGATGGCCCGGCGTCGGTGCCGGCCTTTGAAATCCCGGACGTGGCCCTGGATGCGATCGGCCTGCCCGCCGATGTCATGGCCCAGCAGGTACCGACCCTGGCCGAGGCGGTGGAGCCCGTCGATGTGGGGCCACCGACGGTGATGCACGATCCGCACGCCGCCCCGATCGCTGCCACCGTGGCGGTCGCGCCAGACGATGCGGCGGGCGACGACCAGCAGGCTGCGGCTCAAGCGCAGCCGGATGAAGCCGATACATGGTTGGTCCAGATGCAAATGCGCATCGATCGGCTCGCCGAGGATGTGCGCGTCCTCAACGACCGGCTGGACCAGTTTGTGAATCACACCAAGGTTTAAACATGTCGGACGTACAACCCGAACAGTCCTCGCAGCCCACGGACGCTGCCGCGCCCGACGAGGCCGTGGCGGGTCTGGCCGCCGAACCCACCTTGTCCGAAGCGGGGCCGGTGGAGGCCGCCTTGGATGTCGAACAAACGGCGGAGCGCCTCCACGACATCGCCACCCAGTCGCTCGACAGCGACGAAGTGGCGCGTCAAATCGAAGAGTTGACCTCGGTCGTGTTGGACTCGGCCGAGGTGTCGACGCGCTCGGCCTCGATCGCTGCTGACGTCAGCGCTTCCATGCGCGCGGTGGTGGCCAACATCCAGGAGACCAATCGGCGCAACGTGCTGCACTCGCGCGTCATGCTGGGGGCCTTCATTGGCTGTGTGGTGGTGACGATGGGGGTGTTCTTTGGCATCACGCTGAAGATGACCAAGTCCATCAAGGAACTCGACACCATGGTGTACGCCATGGCCAAGCGTGTGCTGGAGGTCGACGCCAGCCTGACCGCCATCGGCAAGACCCAGGCCGACTACTCGGGCTTGACCGAGAAGCAAGAAGAGCTGATCGTGACGCAGACCCGTCTGGCCAGCCGCGTCGATGAAATCGCCCGGGCTTTGGACAAGATGCCGATGAACATGGCCGATCAGGCCAACAAGACCATCGATCCGAAATTCCAGCTCACGGGCAAACAGTTGCAGACGCTGGAGTCGCGCTTGCTCGGACTCGATGCCAAGTTGCAGGCGGTCGAAGGCAAGTCCAACGCGATCGAGCAAAAGCTCGATGGCAAGCTCGGCGGCATTGACAGCAAGTTGCAAACCTTCATGAGCAAGGCGCAGGCCCCTGCTGCGGCGGGCCTGGCACCGACCCAGCAAGAGTTGCACAAGCTCAAGCAGGAGATGGACGCTGCCCGTCAGGCCAGCGAGCGCGCGGCGGCCAAGGCCAACGAGAAAGCCGAGGCGGCGCAAGCGGCGGCCAGCAAGGCTGCGGCCAGCGAGCGCGCCGCCCAGGCCGAGCGTCAAGCCAACCAGCGCGCGGCCGCCGAGCAAGCGGCGCTGGAACGCTCGCGGAGCGGTCAGCCCAAAGCCGCGACGGACAAGCCCGCGGCACCCAAGGTGGATCGTGCCGCGATGGAGAAGGCTGCAGCCGAAAAGGCCGAGGCCGCACGCGCCGCCGAACGTGAGCGCCTGCAACGCGAGCAAGCCGCGCAGGAAGCCCGTCGCCAGCAATACCCGCGTTACCCCGCGCCTGCGGCCGAGGGCAATTGATCGCGTGACGCCCAGCGCAGCGCTGGCCGTGTCCTCAGACGGGGGTGGGGCTGAAGCTGTGCGCGCTGGCGCGTGACCATTCGCGGTACAGCGCCGGCCAACGCTCCGGTGTGTCTTGCAGCAAGGCACCAGGTGCCACCGTGTCCAGCAACGACGAGAGCGGTACCGCTTGGGTTTCGCTGATGCGGCGCATGACATGTTGCGGCGTGACCTCTTGCGGCGCTTTCAAACCTGCCGCTTCCAGCAATTCGCGCAAGGCCTCCAGCGTGTGGGCGTGGAAGTTGCGCACCCGCTCGGCCTTGTCGGGCACCACCAGGGCGAGTTGGCGCTTGGGGTCTTGCGTGGTCACGCCGGTGGGGCAGGTGCCGGTGTGACAGGTCTGGGCTTGGATGCAGCCCAGCGCGAACATGAAGCCGCGCGCGCTGTTGCACCAATCGGCACCCAGTGCCAAAGCACGGGCGATGTCAAAGGCGCTGACGATCTTGCCGCTGGCGCCCAGACGGATCTCGCTGCGCAGGTTCACACCGACCAGTGTGTTGTGCACCAGTCGCAGCCCCTCTTGCAGGGGCATGCCCATGTGGTCGGAGAACTCCAGCGGCGCTGCGCCCGTGCCGCCTTCGGCGCCATCGACGACGATGAAGTCCGGGCGCGTGCCCGTCTCCAGCATGGCCTTGACGATGGCGAACCATTCCCAGGGATGGCCGATGCACAGCTTGAAGCCCACGGGTTTGCCACCGCTGAGCGCGCGCAACTGCTCGATGAAACGCATCATCTCCAGCGGCGTGCCAAAACTGCTGTGGCTGGCGGGCGAGACGCAGTCCTCGCCGGGGCGCACGCCACGTGCTTCGGCGATCTCGGCGGTCACCTTCGGCCCGGGCAACACGCCGCCGTGGCCGGGCTTGGCCCCTTGGCTGAGCTTGATCTCGATCATCTTGACCTGCTCGCTGGCGGCGTTCTCGGCAAAACGCTCGGGGCTGAAATGGCCCTGCTCGTCGCGACAGCCGAAGTAGCCCGAGCCGATTTCCCAGATCAGGTCACCACCTTGCGAACGGTGGTGGCGCGAGATGGAGCCCTCGCCCGTGTCGTGTGCAAAACCACCGAGTCGCGCGCCCCGGTTCAAAGCCATGATGGCGTTGGCGCTCAGTGCCCCAAAGCTCATGGCCGAGACGTTGAACAGACTGATGTCATAGGGCCGCTGACAGGCCGCACCGCCGACCCGCACGCGGAAGTCATCGCTGGCGATGTGGCTGGGCGCGATGGAATGGTTGATCCACTCATAACCCACGGCGCGCACATCGAGTTGGGTGCCAAAGGGACGCTTGTCGGCCTGCGATTTGGCGCGGGTGTAGACCAAGGTGCGTTGCGCGCGCGAGAACGGTGTGGCCTCGGTCTCCGACTCCAGGAAATACTGGCGCAACTCCGGGCGGATGTATTCGAGCATGAAGCGCAGGTGCCCGATGACCGGGTAGTTGCGCAGCACGGCGTGGTGGGTTTGCCGCAGGTCGTAGATGCCCACCAGAGTCAGGGCCAAAAAGAGCAGCGGCCACCACGGGCTCAGGCTGGTCAGGCCACTGGCCAGCAGGCTCAGCACCAGCAGCACCACGGAGGCGATGAAGGCGGTGTAACGCACGGGGTAGATCTGGTCGAGCTTGTCTAACATCGTCAACTCCTTGAGGCCCGGGGGCGGCGCAGATGGGCGCGAGTTTAGTGAAAGCCCTCGCACAGCGGGTGTTTTGCGGTGAAAACGCCACGCTTTCTTGTCTCTGCGGTAAAGAAGCCTGCTTTGGGATCGGAATGCAGAAACCGGGGCCACTAAAATTCGCCCTGGTTTCTTTTTCACCATTCTCCACATTCACACCATGTCCAAGCGCACCTTTGCCCTCATTTCCGCAGCCAGTCTGGCCTTTTTGTCTGCATGCAGCTCGACCAAGTTGAGCGAGACCGGTCCCGCCACCACCGACGCCGCACCCAAGGCCGTGTCGTCCGTGGCCCCCGTCGTGGCCGACCACCTCAACCCCAACAGCCTGATCTCGACCCAGCGCAGCGTCTACTTTGATTTCGACAAGTTCGACATCAAGAGCGAATACAGCGCCCTCATCGAGCGTCAAGGCAAGTACCTGGCTGCCAAGCCCGCACTGGCCATTCGCGTCGAAGGCAATGCCGACGAGCGCGGCGGTCGCGAATACAACCTGGCCCTGGGTCAAAAGCGTGCCGAAGCCGTGGTGCGCGCACTCAAGGTCTACGGCGTGACCGACAAGCAAGTCGAGCCGGTGAGCTTTGGCAGCGAAAAACCCAAGGCCACGGGCCACAACGAAGAAGCCTGGGCGCAAAACCGTCGCGTCGATCTGGCCTACCCCGCCAAGTGATGGGCTGACCAGCTGACGCTGGATGGAGCTCAACCACGACGTTGTCACCGAACCACCGCGTGCCTCGGCCACGGTGGTTTTGTTGCGTGATGACCGAGGCCGGGGCCTTGAAGTCTTTCTGTTGCGCCGCCACACGGCCTCGGCTGTGTTGGGCGGCGCTCATGTTTTTCCGGGCGGCAAGCTCGACTCGGAGGACGCGCAATCGCCCTGGCACCGGCAACTCGACGCGGCCGAACAGTCGCGCCTGCATGCCGCACTGGCCGAGCCCGATCTGAGCCCGGCCCAGGCGCTGGGCCTGTATGTGGCGGCCGTGCGTGAGATGCAGGAAGAGTGCGGCGTGGTGATGACGCCTGCCGATTTGCAACCGTGGACGCGCTGGATCACGCCGGTGCAGCCTTCGGTGACGAACCGTCGTTTTGACACGCGGTTTTTTGTCGCCCGTCTGCCGCAGGGACAGGAGCCGCGCCACGACGATGTAGAGGCGGTGGACAGCCTGTGGTTGCCGCCCCGTGAGGCCTTGCATCGCTATTGGGCGCGCGAGCTCTCGCTGGCGCCGCCGCAAATCATGACGCTGGCAGGTCTGTGTGCCCACGACAGCGTGGCCTCGGTGTGGACGCAAGCCCAGCAGCAGCGTCCGCCGCGCATCATGCCCGAGCCCTTCGATGAAGCGGGCATTCGCAACCTGTGCTACCCCGGCGACCCGCGCCACAGCGTGCGCACGCGTGCGATGCGCGGGCCGACGCGATTGCGTTTCATCGCCAGCCGATTCGAACCCGAAGGGGGATTGGACGCGCTGTTGCAGCCCGGTCACGACGAGCGGCTACCATGAGCCCCGGCCCAGTGCCGTTCGCCGCGCGGACGATGGGCCAATCAGGGCAGAGAACGATGAACGATTGCAGCACCCCCACACCCGACGACGAGTGGTTTGAAAACCATCCTTATGAAGAGATTGCGCTAGGCCAGACCGCCTGTCTGACCCGAACCTTGAGTCTGGCCGACATCCAGGCCTTCGCAGCGGTGTCGGGCGACACCAACCCGGCGCACCTGGACCCCGAGTACGCGAACGCCACGCTGTTTCATGGCGTCATCGGTCATGGCATGTGGGGTGGTGCGCTGATCTCCAGTTTGCTGGGCACGGTGTTTCCGGGGCCGGGCACGATTTATCTGGAACAGAACCTGCGCTTCTTGCGCCCCGTGCGGGTGGGGGACACCTTGCAGGTGCGCGTGACCTGTCAGGCCAAGCACGACGAGAAAAAAACCGTCGAACTCGATTGCCAGGTCAGCAACCAAAAGGGCGAGGTCGTGCTCGCTGGTGTGGCCCGTGTGCTCGCACCGACACAAAAGCTGCGCATCCCGCGCATCCATGCGCCCCACATCACCTTGTTTGACCCGCAGGCGCGGCACAAGGCTTTGCTCGCGCGCGGTCAAGACCTGGAGGCGGTGCGCTGCGGCGTCGTCCATCCCTGCGACGCTGGGTCGCTGCAAGGCGCGCTCGACGCCCATGCCGCTGGTTTGATCCAGGCCGTGTTGATCGCGCCCGAGAAGAAGCTGCGCCAGATCGCCAACGATGCGGGGCTGGACCTCACAGGCGTGGAGATCTTGGACGTGCCGCACAGCCACGCCGCGGCCGAGCTGGCTGCGCGTCTGGCCGGCGAAGGCCAGCTCGAAGCCCTGATGAAGGGCAGCTTGCACACGGACGAACTGATCCACGCCGTGGTGACCCAGCCGGCCTTGCGCACGGCGCGGCGCATGTCGCATGTGTTTCGCTTCGAGACACCGCTGTACCCCAAGCCGCTGTACATCACCGATGCTGCGCTCAACATCGCGCCTTCGCTCAACGAGAAGGCGGACATCGTGCAAAACGCCATCCACTTCGCCCGCATCATGGGCGTCGAGCAGCCCAAGGTGGCCATCCTCGCTGCGGTGGAAACGGTGAACGCGGCCATGCCCTCCACACTCGACGCCGCGGCCCTGTGCAAGATGGCCGATCGCGGTCAGATCCAGGGCGGTTTGCTCGATGGGCCGTTGGCGTTTGACAACGCGGTGTCCACGCATGCCGCCGAGATCAAACACATCGACTCGCCGGTGGCGGGACAGGCTGACATCTTGCTGGCCCCCGATCTGGAGTCGGGCAACATGGTGGCCAAACAACTCGAATACCTGGCCGGTGCGACCAGCGCCGGCGTGGTGCTGGGCGCGCGCGTGCCGATCGCCTTGACCAGCCGCGCCGACAGTCCGATGACGCGCAGCGCGTCGGCCTTGTTGGCCAAGCTGATTGCCCACCACCACCGTCGGCATCCGGCATGAGCATTCTGGCGGTCAATGCCGGCTCGTCGAGTCTGAAGTTTGCCCTCTACCCGCTGGCACAGGACGACATCGCCGCTGCTGAGGTGACGGGCAACATTGAGGGACTGCAACCCGGGGGCGAGGCCCGCATCGTGCTTGCGGGTGCTGGGCGTGAGGTGCTGCCGGTGGCGATGACCGCAGGCGAAGACCGTTTCGACGCCGCCTTGCAGGCCTTGCAGCGCTTGTTGCAAGAACGTTGGTCGCACATCGCGGTGCAAGCCGTGGCGCACCGCATCGTGCATGGTGGGGCCCTCTACCGCGAGAGTGTGGTGGTGACGCCGGAGGTGCTGACCCAACTGGCCACGCTCAACGCCTTGGCCCCGCTGCATCAGCCGCACAACCTGGCGGGGGTGCACGCGTTCACGGCGGCTTTTCCAGAGGTGCCGCAGGTGGCTTGCTTTGACACCGCGTTCCACGCCACGCTGGGCCCCTTGGAGACCACCTTTGCCATCGATCACCACTTGACCGAATCGGGGGTGCGTCGCTATGGCTTTCATGGCTTGTCCTACCAATACGTCAGCGGCGTGTTGCAAGGCTTGAGCCCGCGTTCACACGGCCGACTCATCATGGCGCATCTGGGCAATGGCGCGAGTGTGTGTGCCACGCGCGCGCACCGCAGCCAGGTGACGTCGATGGGTTTTTCGGCCCTCGATGGCTTGATGATGGGCACGCGCAGTGGCGCGCTCGACCCGGGCGTGTTGCTGTACCTGATGGAGCAAGGCTGGGACCATGCGCGCATTCAGCGGCTGCTCTACCAACAAAGTGGTTTGCTCGGCGTCTCAGGCGAGAGTGCGGACATGCGCAGCTTGCGCGCCAGCAACTCGCCACAGGCCGCGTTCGCCACCGACTTGTTTGCGCACCGCGTGGTGCGCGAGATCGGCGCACAGACGGCCAGCCTGGGCGGCCTCGATGTGCTGGCTTTCACGGGCGGCATTGGCGAACACGACGCGCGCTTGCGCGCGCAGGTGTGCGAGGCTTTGTCGTTCTTGGGCCTGCGCCTGGACGTGGCACGCAACCAGGCCGCCACCAGCGATCAGGTGATGGCGGTGCAGGCCGAGGACAGCGCCATCGAGGTGTGGGTGGTGCCCACCGACGAAGGGCGTGTGGCCGCGCGTGAGGCCTTGCGCATCCTGCATGCACCCACGAGTGCCGCCTCCCAACCCGACAGGATTTGACGTGAACCTCAAAGATGCCATGAGTTGTTTCGCCACGGGCGTGACGGTGGTCACCACCCACGCCCAGGGCCAGGACTGGGGGCTGACGTGCAGCTCGTTCAACACCGTTTCACTCGAGCCGGCGCTGGTGTTGTGGAGCATTCGCCGCGCGTCCCTCAGCCATGCCGCGTTTGCAGCGGCACCTGGCTACGTGGTCAATGTGCTGGCGGCGGATCAGCAGGCCTTGGCGATGCGATTTGCCAGCGGCACACAGGCCGAGCGTTTTGACGGTTTGAACACCGTGCGCGATCAGGGCATGCCGCGATTGCCACAGGCCCTGGCCTGGTTTGTGTGTCAGACGGTGCAGGTGGTGCAAGCCGGCGACCACGACATCTTGATCGGGCAGGTGCAGGACTTTGGTTGCCACAGCGGCGAGCCGCTGGTGCACGCCCAGCGCCGCTTCGGCGTGCTGGCACCGTACCGCGCCTGAACGCGTTCAGTGCCGGCCGAAGCGGTGGGCGATCTCGCCCACGATGCCACGGCGAAACACCAGCACACAGATCACAAAGGTCGCGCCCATGATGGTGGTGACCCAGGAGCCCAGATCGGCGAGGTAGTTCTGCATCGTGACGATGATGGCCGCGCCCACAGATGGACCGAGGATGGTGCCCATGCCACCCAGCAAGGTCATCAGCACCACCTCACCCGACATCTGCCAGCTCACGTCGGTGAGTGTGGCCAGGCCCAGGGCCAGCGCCTTGGTGGCACCGGCCATGCCGGCGATGGTGGCCGACAGCACAAAGGCCATCAGCTTGTAGCGGTCGACGTGGTAGCCCAGCGACAGGGCGCGGGCTTCGTTCTCGCGGATCGACTTCAAGACCTGACCGAACGGCGAATGCACGATGCGGTGGATGAGCAAGAAGCCGATCAGGAACACGCCGAGCACGAAGTAATACATGACCGTGTCATTGGCCAGAGCGAACAGGCCCAGCAGCTGACCGCGCGGCACGCCCTGGATGCCATCCTCGGCGTAGGTGAAGGGCGCTTGCACGCAGATGAAATAAATCATCTGCGCCAGGGCCAGTGTGACCATGGCGAAGTAAATGCCTTGGCGACGCACGGCCAACCAGCCGGTGACGATGCCGATGGCGGTGGCGCTGAGCGTGCCGCACACCACCGCCAGTTCGGGCGTGAGTCCCCAGACCTTGGCCGCATGAGCGGCGACGTAGGCTGAGAAACCAAAGAACATGGCGTGGCCGAACGACAGCAAGCCGGTGAACCCGATCAACAGGTTGAAGGCGCTGGCAAACAGGGCAAAGCACAAGGCCTTCATCAAGAAGACGGGATAGCCGATCCACGGTGCCACCAGCAAGGCCAGCAGCAAGACGGCGTACAACAGGGCCCGGTTCATCATTTCTCCCGTCCAAACAATCCGGCTGGCCGCAACAGCAGCACGATGGCCATGATGACGAACACCACCGTGGTCGAAGCCTCGGCAAAAAACACCTTGGTCAGGCCCTCGATCAAGCCCAACGCCAAGCCGGTGACGATGGAACCCAGGATGGAGCCCATGCCACCGATCACCACCACGGCAAAGACGACGATGATGATGTTGGAGCCCATCAAGGGGCTCACCTGATAAATCGGTGCAGCCATCACACCGGCGAGTCCGGCCAGGCCCACACCGAAGGCGTAGGTGAAGGTGATGAGCAGCGGCACGTTGACACCAAAGGCTTGTACCAGCTGCGGGTTTTCGGTGCCCGCACGCAGATAGGCACCGAGCCGGGTTTTCTCGATCATGAACCAGGTCGCGCCGCACAGAACAATCGACATGACGATGACCCACACCCGGTACTTGGGCAGCATCATGAAGCCCAGATCGAACACGCCCCGGAACACATCCGGCAGGTCGTAGGGCAGGCCCGAGGAGCCATAGAACTCGCGGAAGACACCTTCCAGGATGAGGGCCAGTCCGAAGGTCAGCAGCAGGCCATACAGATGGTCCAGTTGGCGCAACCACTGCAGCATGGTCTTCTCGATCACCACGCCGATCAGCCCGACGCCGATGGGGGCCAGCAGCAGCGCCGCCCAGTAGCCGATGCCCGCGTAGTTGAGCAGCATCCAGGCAAAGAATGCGCCCACCATGTACAGCGCACCGTGGGCGAAGTTGACGATGTTGAGCATGCCGAAGATGACGGCCAGTCCCAGCGACAAAATCGCATAGAACGAGCCATTGACCAGGCCCAGCATGAGCTGGCCCAGCAGGGCTTGCACGGGAATGCCAAACAGTTCAGTCATAGCAAAGTGTGAAAGAGCAGGCCGCCACCGTGACGGCCTGCGGTTGCAGCGGTCCGCTTACTTCTTGAAAGCGGGGCAGCGGCTGTTGGCCAGCGACTGGAAGGCTTCCTCGCCCTTGATGGTGCCCTTGAGGTGGTAGTAATCCCAGGCGCCTTTGGACTCCGAGGGCTTTTTCACCTGGAACAAATACATGTCGTGCACCATGCGGCCGTCCGGACGCAACTGACCGTTCTTGGCGAACATGTCGTTGATCGGGGTCTCTTGCATTTTCTTCATCACCGCTGCCGTGTCATCGGTGCCAGCGGCTTGCACAGCCTTGAGGTAGTGCATGGTGGCCGAGTAGACGGACGCGTGGTTGGAGTTGGGCTTTTTCTTCATCACGGCTTCGTAGCGCGACGCCCACTTGCGCGACTCGTCGTTCAAGTCCCAATACCAGCCTTCGGTCAGGTACAGGCCTTGCGCGGTGTTCAGACCCAGTGCGTGCACGTCGGTGAGCAGCATCAGCAAGGCCGCGAGGTTTTGCTTCTTGGTCAGACCGAATTCGGCCGCCGCTTTGATGCTGTTGACGGTGTCCCCGCCGGCGTTGGCCAGGCCGATCACCTTGGCACCCGAGGACTGGGCCTGCAGCAAGAAGGAGGAGAAGTCGGTGGTGGCCAACGGATGGCGCACGGCACCCTTGACCGAGCCGCCCGTGGCCTTGACCACCTCGCCCGTGTCTTTCTCCAGCGAGTGACCGAAGGCGTAATCGGCGGTCAGGAAGAACCAGCTGTCGCCGCCGTCCTTCACGATGGCTTTGCCCACCACGTTGCTCAGGGCGATGGTGTCCATCAGGTAGTGGATGCCGTTGCCGGGCGCGCAGTCCTCGTTGGTCAGGCGAGCCGTGGCGGCGCCCGTGATGATGCTGATCTTGTTTTTCTCTTTGGCCAGGCCTTGCACGGTCAGCGCCACGGCGGAGTTGAGGTTTTCCACCGTCATGTCCACGCCGTCGCGGTCGAACCATTGTTGGGTCACGTTCTTGGCAATATCCGGTTTGTTCTGGTGATCGGCGTTGACCACCTCGATGGGTTTGCCAAACATCTTGCCGCCGAAGTCCTGCACGGCCATCTTGGCGGCGGCCACGGCACCGGGGCCGCCGTAGTCGGCGTAGACGCCGGACATGTCGGTGAGCACACCGATCTTCACGCTGTCGCCCGACAGCTTGCCTTGCTGGGCTTGCAGCGGCGTGACGCACAGGCCGAGCAACGTGGCCGTGGCCAGCGCAATGGCCGAGGTTTTGAGATGACGCTTCATGAGAGGCTCCTTGGGTGAAGTGGTGACAAGAGGGGGTTCAAACGCCGAGGTATTCGTTGAGCATGGCGGTCTGGCTGGCCAGCTCGTCCTTGCGCACGGTGGCGACGATGCGGCCGTGCTCCATCACATAGTGACGGTCCGCCAACGGGGCGGCAAAGCGGAAGTTCTGTTCCACCAGCACGATGGTGAAGCCGCGCGACTTCAGGGTGCGGATCACGCGTCCCAGCGTCTGCACGATGACGGGGGCCAGGCCCTCGGTGATCTCGTCGAGCAGCAAGATGCGCGCGCCCGAGCGCAGGATGCGCGCCATGGCCAGCATCTGTTGCTCGCCACCCGACAGACGCGTGCCTTGGCTGTGGCGGCGCTCTTGGAGGTTGGGGAACATCTCGTAGATCTCGTCGATCGACAAGCCATCGGTCCCGATGGCCGGCGGCAGCATCAGGTTTTCTTCGCAGCTCAGCGACGAAAAGATGCCGCGCTCTTCCGGGCAGTAACCCAAACCCAGGCGCGCGATGCGGTGCGTGGGCAGGCCGACGGTTTCTTGTCCATCGATTTGCACGCTGCCTTCGCGCCGTCCCGTCAGTCCCAGGATGGCCTTGATGGTGGTGGTGCGGCCCGCGCCATTGCGACCCAGCAACGTGACGAGTTCGCCTTGGTGGATTTCGAAATCGACGCCATGCAGGATGTGCGATTCGCCATACCAGGCTTGCAGGCCGCGCACTTGCAGCAGGGGCTGGCTCATGGCAGTGCCTCCTCGGTGCTGCCGACATAGGCTTCCAGCACGCGTGGGTCTTTCGACACCTGTGCATAGCTGCCCTCAGCCAACACCGAGCCACGCGCCAGCACGGTGATGGTGTCGGACAGGTTGGCGATCACGTTCATGTTGTGCTCGACCATCAGCACCGTGCGGTGCGCGGCAACTTTGCGGATGAGCTCGACCACGCGTCCCACGTCTTCGTGGCCCATGCCCTGGGTTGGCTCGTCCAGCAGCATCAGTTCGGGCTCGAGCGCCAGCGTGGTGGCGATTTCGAGTGCGCGTTTGCGGCCATAGGGCAGCAACACGGTTTGGGTGTCGGCGAAGCGGCTCAGGTCCACCTCGTCCAGCAAACGCATGGCCTCGTCGTTCAGGCGGGCCAAGGTCTTTTCAGACTTCCAGAAGTGAAAGCTCGTCCCCAGCTTGCGTTGCAGACCCACGCGCACGTTTTCCAGCACGCTCAGGTGCGGGAACACGGCAGAGATTTGGAACGATCGGACCATGCCCCGGTGCGCCACATCGGCCGCGCGCAGGTGGGTGATGTCCTGGCTTTTGTAATGGATCTGGCCCGAGGTCACGGGCAGAAACTTGGTGAGCAGGTTGAACACCGTGGTCTTGCCCGCACCGTTGGGGCCAATCAGTGCATGGATCGAACCGCGACGGATTTTCAGGTTGACGCGGTCTACGGCAGTGAAACCTTTGAATTCGCGGGTCAGATCACGGGTTTCGAGGATGAAGTCGTCAGCCATCGGGGTTTGTCTGGGTGGCCGCAGCCACGGTTTGTCCAAGTCAATTGCAGGTGCGGGATTCTTGGACAAAGCGATGGGGATCAACACAGGGTTAACCCGTGAATAGTCGCACGCATGACTTTTTCTTCGGACCGATGACGTCCCATCGGGCATGAAAAAAGCCCACTGTCTGGCGACAGCGGGCTGGGTATTGGTGGCGCTTCACGGATTCGAACCGCGGACCTGTGGATTATGATTGTAAAAAACCCACATGGCAAACCAGAAAATTCTTTATTAGATGGGGTTTACAGAGGGAAAATTCAAAAGTATAGAAGTCAGTATAGAAGTCAGACCTCTATACACTGCTTAAAAAACGTGCACAAATGACCACCCCCGAACTCACGCCCCTCACCTCCGTCGCCCCTGTGCGCAACAGACTTACTCCAATCCCCGAGTCCATCAAAACCATCAAAGGATATCCCTCTAAACTCGTTGTCTACAAGACCGCCGCCTCCAAGTTCTACTGGGTCCGCCTCTACTTCAACAACAAATACAAATACAAAACGACTAAATCCGAGTCTCTCAAAGACGCACAAAAATTCGCAGTCAAGTTTTACGAGGAAGTCCTAGTCTCTGCGACCACCACCCGAGTGAGTGACAAATCAAAGTCCTTTGCATCCATCGCTGCCAGGTACTTTCAGTCCGTAGAGAAATCAACCAAACCGACAGTTCATCGCACTGACCTGTCCCGATATAAGAACGACATCCTGCCCCTCTACGGCGAGCAAGAAATCGATTCCATTACGAACGCACAAATCAGTCAATTGATTGAACGACTGCATCAAAAAGAGTTGAGTGTTGCGTCCATCAAGCACTACCTTGTCGTTCTAAGAAAAATATTCAAGTTCGCAGTCGCCAACGATGTGATGCAACACATACCGCTCTTTCCTAGAGTCAAGGGAAGAGTTGCAACTGCACAGAAACGAGACTATCTCACCCAAGATGAATACGCAACGCTGGTGTCCTACGCAGAGAAACTTGCACAAAGTAAAACCACCGTTCGTGGCGTCGCCATCACAGATGAATTGAAGTATCTGATCCAGTTCATGGTTAACTCTTTCATCCGTCCATCTGACATACGAGTGTTGAAGCACAAGCACATCAAAAAGATGCGTGACGGTGATGACGAGTGGTTAGTGCTGAATCATCCAGCAACCAAAACCAACGCTACTGAAGTTCAAGCAATGCCAGCAAGTGTTTTCATCTACGACAGACTTATTGATTTTAAAAAATCTTCAAAGTTGCCGTGCAGACCTGATGACTATGTTTTCATGAGTCGCTACTCCAACCGAAATACTGCCATGGAGATCCTCGGGCGTCAGTTCCGTGAACTTCGTGCTAGATCAATGCTAGAAGAAAAGACGGGAAAGAACATTACTCTCTACAGTCTCCGTCATACCGCAATCATGCTTCGACTAATCATCGGGCGCGTTGACTCACTTGCCCTCGCACGAAACGCTAGAACTAGTCAGCAGATGGTGGACAAGTTCTACGCATCGCATCTAACGACTCATCAGGTACGAAAACAGTTGCATGCATTCCCAGAAAAAGCGCAATCGAAAACAAGAAGATACAAAAAAATAAGTTCGGAAAAGAAGAGTAAAAATTAATTATTTCGTAACCCGTCAGTCGCTTAATATCTAGGTCAATTTTCAAGATCTTACATACCTATGAACAGCGGAAATACGCGCAGCGAGCAAGGTACCTGGTCAAAACCTGGCGGTTCATTGTCGATTTACCACCATTATGCTGTAACATTAACAACAATTGGAACTTGCTGCAGAAACAATTGAATGGAATTTTAAATGAACAAATTTTTTCTTTTCATTGCATTTATTTTTCCCATCGATCTTGCATTAGCACAAGAAGCATACATTTGCATGCCGCTGAAGAAGACGGGATTCAAGTTCGAGGCGCAGAGCAGAAATTGGGAGCAAGCGAACTTCAAAACTGAAGGAGATAAAAAGATATTGAAGTATACGAATGGTGCGTGGGAATGGAATCGCTTTGGTCAAAAACACTCTTTTAGTAATTGTAATGATGGTGGATTTTCCAACAAGAGTGACTTCAATTCGGCAGGATTCATTTTTTGTGACACCTTTGGTGGAAGTGTACGCATGAGCAAAAATTCATTAAGGTACATTGAAACTTACCTCCTGGGTTATGCAGATGGAATAGATAAAGACCCAGACACTCCATTGATTGAAATAGGAACTTGCTCACCACTTTAAAATTCAAATTTATTCGTGAATTCATCATGATGGATGCTAGTGGCAGATGCCTATGAGAAATTGATTCCATAATTATTCGTCAGAGTTAGAAAGTCCATTAAATTTACATGGTTTAGTCCGTATTCTCTTTTATGGCGGTACAAGAGGTCGGATCCATAAAATGCCTAATTTTTAATCAAAATAAATAAAAATATACCAATTAATACCCTAAATAAGTTGACAAACACAATAAAAAAGTGTATAATCTAATTACTAATTTAAGATTTTCTATACATGGGTCTTGGACCTGCAGCAAACATCTAAGTTAGTCTAATTTAGTCACCACCCGCACCTTTCAATGGGTATGACCTTACTTTATCTAAATTATTTAAGAGGTAGAAAATGCAACTAGATTCATCACTAACAATTGAAAGATTCAATAGACATCACCTATCTTCAAGTTTCGACAAGGTTCAATACAACGATGCCTATGACCAATGGTTCCAATCCCTGCTAGATGCTGACGAGTGGAGGTTTTTCACATGCACCGTAGTATTCAAGACAAAAGATCGTCTAAACCATCAGACAAGATTTGAAGATACATACAAGAACCGATTTCTACAGAAAATCAGATCAAGACTTGAACGATCGAAGAAATATCAATCCAAGACCATACCCTTTGAAGAACTCTACTACTACGAACGAGAACACAAAACACTAATCAAGTCAATTTCCAAAAGATCACCATTTCACATTCACTCACTTCTACCCATCTACACAAGTCAAGTGCATCGTTTCTGGTCATACGAAGAAAACGAACTGCATCCAAGACTAATGAAAGACTTACTATCAATTGACATTGTGCAGGATGTTTTGATTGAACCTATCCATGATATAGGTGTCTTTCCATGGTTGATGTATATCACTAAGCATAAATTAATTTGATGATTGGTAACTACTTGTTGCCATTCGAATCCCTTTCACTACCATTCGACACCTCATCAACAACATTAACGGGATGTAATTATGTCAAAGTCAAATACCGGAATCACCAATCTTCAGAAAATCATCAAGCAGTTGCAGCATGATGCATTGCAACAGACCTTGAAGCAACACGCAGAACCGCTCGCAAAGATTCATCAAATTATGCGAGAAAACAGTCTGACACCCGACATAATCCAGTTGTCGTTCAAACAACGAAAACCACGCACGCAGAAACAAACAAACGACGTGAGGTTCAAGATGAATGCTGACCAGGTCACTAAAACATCAGTAATGCAGAAATAATTTAATACAAGGTTAATTCACCACGAGGGATCCACCATCGCGTGGGTCTTCGTGTTTGTAATAACGCACGATACACCGAGACAAACTTGTATAAATACCTGTTCCTGCTAAGAACACATTACTACTGAATCGCGGGTAAATCGCGGAACCCATGTGTTCATTAACTTTTAGTCACTTACTCAGATGAGACATTCCCATGACAACAGAAGCACAGATCCATGCAACACCTTACCGTCAGTTCCCTTTAAGACTACCACATGCAGTTGCAGACGAACTAGACCGAATTGCTAAACGTACACGCATCAACAAAACGACCATCTCACGTATCGCATTGCAGAAGTTCATCGCGGAAATGGAGCGATCCGGTGCAGATGAGTTACTTGAAGAAGTTTGCGCGCTATGAATCAGAACCTAGACAAGAACAAGATTCGTGACTCCGTAAGCTCCCCCGTCAAGTGGACAGATCAGAAGTAGAGACCGCTGCTGGGGTTAACCTGGGTTTGAACACCACCGGCGGCACCCTACCCAGGGATTCGTGTGGCCGGTATTCGTTGTAGTCGGCTA
>Ga0255166_1000116_pt1 | contig 40078 bp, 40 predicted proteins | sample Atl_Cont_RepC_8d_FD_186013 | JGI IMG/M metagenome (GOLD analysis project Ga0255166, IMG submission 186013) | Freshwater microbial communities from Altamaha River, Georgia, United States - Atl_Cont_RepC_8d | ecosystem: Environmental > Aquatic > Freshwater > River | place: USA: Georgia | collected...
CCAGAAAGGAGAAGCCAAAGCCCCAGAGCAGATAGACTTATCCACAACCAACTGAACAAAACTTCCCTAAAACCAGTGGCTCAATATTCAACGTGAACACTGGCTCAGTTTGGCTGATGAATCAACACAAAAGGTGATGATCTGAATGCCCGTGATGACGCGGGCAATACGCCGCTCATGATTGCGGCCAGAAAAAAACAGACCAATGCTTGCAGGCTACTGCTGGAGAACGGGGCCGACCCTCTCCTATTGGACTTGGAGGGGAAAGATGCATTCACCATAGCCTCCGATGCAGGATGTGGCGAGACCGCTGCACTCATACTGTCGTTCATGCCAGTTCCTGTTGCAGCTCAGCCGGTGGAACAGGCACCAGACCTCCCGCCTCCCGTCACAACTGAACAGGCAACGGAGCCCTCTGCAGCATCAAACGACTTCACAGTCGATCCTGTTCAGGATGACTTGGATTCGGAATGGAACATCGGGGATTGGGAACCGGAAGAGGAAGCCCCTCCCCCTGAAGAAAATCCTGAAATTGCGCTCAAGGTCAAAGTTCAGCAAAAAGCGATTTCAAAGCACGTTGCGATTGACACTTCAGCCGACTGGGAAGATTTTGATGTCTCGCTTCCCGAGTTCGCAGAACCGATTGTCAGAACTGCCATCGCGGAAACACGTGCTGCGATTAGAAGTGCACTGCTGAGAGTCCTGCGGGAGGGCAGTGTTCCGGATTTCCAGATCCAGGACATTGCGTTGTCGGAGTTCGGAATTGAAGATCTGGATTTTTCCAACAACATCCGTCAGGTCATCAACGATCTGGGGGGGCAGACGGACGAACGGCACGAATATGTGTCCATATTTGATGACTTCACTGTTCACTTGCATGATGAAGAGACGGCAGAGGAAGAGCGCACCTTAGATAGTGCACTCGAATACCTGGACGACCTTTCGGGATCATCCAACGACCCAGGACGCCTCTACATGCGCGAAATGGGCAAGGCTGAACTGTTGTCACGTGAAGGTGAAATCAAAGTAGCCAAGCGCATCGAGAAAGGCTTGATGGACATGATGGAGGCGATCAGCGCATCGCCCGCCACCATCGCTGAAATCCTGGCCATGGCCAATGAAATCCGAGAAGGAAAAGTCAGCGTCTCAGTCATCGTCGATGGCTTTACCAACCTCAACGAATCCGACGACTATGTGGCCGAAGATGACTTCGTCGAATTCGACGATGCCGATGAAGACGAAAGCAATGGCGATTCCCGTGCCCAGAGCAAGCAGCTCGAAGAACTGAAAAACCAGGCTCTGGAACGATTTGACAAGATAGCCAATCTGTTTGAAGTGTTGCACCAGGTCTACGACAAGGAGGACTGGGGAACACCTAACTACGTCAGGGCTCAGACTGCGCTATCCGAAGAGCTGATGACCATCCGCTTCACCGCCAAGGTGATTGAAAAGCTTTGCGAAATGGTGCGCGGCCAGGTGAACGATGTGCGGAAGAAAGAGCGTGAACTGCGCCGCATCATCGTGGACAAGTGCAGCTATCCGCAGGACCAGTTCCTGGCCGAATTCGGTAGCCGTGACAAGACGGGCAGCCGCGTAGCTTCACATCTGCTCGACCTCAAGTGGATAGAGAAGCAGGCTGCTTCCGGCATGCCCTGGTCTGCCAACATGGGGCGGAACATTTCGCAAATTCAGGATATTCAACAAAATCTGATCGATTTGCAATGTCGCGTTGTGGTTCCACTGGATGAACTCAAGGACATCACCAAGCGCATGAACGCTGGCGAGAGCGCCTGCCGAGATGCCAAGAAAGAAATGATCGAAGCCAACCTTCGGCTGGTGCTTTCGATCGCAAAAAAATACACCAATCGCGGACTGGAATTCCTGGATCTTCTTCAGGAAGGAAATATCGGCCTGATGAAGGCTGTGGACAAATTTCAATATCGTCGTGGCTACAAGTTCTCGACCTATGCCACCTGGTGGATCCGTCAAGCCGTTACCCGCGCCGTTGCCGACCAGGCACGCACCATCCGTATTCCGGTGCACATGATCGAAGTCATCAACAAACTCAACCGGATCTCTCGGCAATATTTCCAGGAGCACGGGACCAAGCCAGACGTTTCCCTCTTATCGGGCCGGATGGAGATACCCGAGGACAAGATTCGACGGATCATGAAATTCGATATAGAGCCCGTACCCCTGGATACGCTGCTCGATAAAGAGGGAAATCTGCCGGCTGAACTGATTGAAGATGACGCTCAATCAGCTCCCATGAATGCCGCATTGCAGCACAACATTCATGAAACAGTCAGGGATATTCTGGACAGTTTGACACCCAACGAGGCCCGCATTCTGCGGATGCGGTTTGGAATTGACTTGTCAACAGATCACACGCTAGAGGAAATTGGACAGGTATTTGGGGTGACACGAGAACGCATCCGGCAGATCGAGTCCAAAGCCATGCGGAAGTTGAAGCATCCGTCCCGAAGCGACAAACTCAAAGACCTATTGGATACCGCCCATGAGCCCATCCAAACAGAATAACCAGATGGCTACAAGGAACGCACCACCAAGGGCCAGCGCCATGCTGGAATCTCTGCGTGGGCTTGGTTACTCGACCGCTGCTGCTCTGGCCGACATCATCGACAACAGCATTTCCGCTGGTGCCACAACGCTGGATATCCAATTCAACTGGAAAGAGAAGTCGAGCAACATCTATATTCTGGACAACGGGTCCGGAATGAGTGACCAGGAGCTTGAGAGCGCCATGACACTTGGCGACAAAAACCCTCTCGACGCACGATCACCGAACGATCTTGGCCGATTCGGCATGGGGCTCAAGACTGCCTCATTTTCGCAATGCAAACGCCTCACGGTTGCATCCAGAAAGAACGGCATCAGCAGCTGTCTGCGATGGGATCTGGATTTGCTCACAGCCAATCCGGACATGGGATGGGTCCTGATTGAAGGACCGGCACCCGGCTCTGAGGACCTGCCTGGGAAGCTGGAATCTCTCGACCACGGGACAATCGTGATTTGGGAGATGCTTGACCGCATCGTCACTGAAAGCTTTACGGTCAATGACTTCCTGGCCTTGATGGAAGAACAGGTCGAGCGTCACTTGGCCATGGTTTTTCATCGGTTGCTCGAAGGACACCATCCCAAACTGCGACTAAACCTGAATGGGAAAAAGATCGAGGCATGGGATCCTTTCCTGAGTGGTCATCCCGCAAAACCATGGACATCTCCTGTCCAGAGGCACATGACCTCATGCGGAAACATTGAAGTTCAATGCCACGTCCTCCCTCACAGGGACAAATTGACAGATAGGGAATACGAGATCAACGGTGGTCCTGCCGGGTGGAACGCTCAACAGGGTTTTTACGTTTACCGAAACCAGCGGCTTCTGGTCGCTGGTGGATGGCTGGGACTGGGACAGCCCAGAGCCTGGAACCGCGAAGAGCCCCATAGACTTGCCCGTATTCGGCTGGACATCCCCAACACGGCAGATGCAGACTGGAAAATTGACGTCAAGAAGTCAGTTGCACGCCCTCCTGTAGCGTTGCGTGCCTGGTTGACCAGTATGGCAACTGACACGCGGGAACGTGCCCGCCGGGTCTTTGCCTACCGAGGAAGCCCAACCAATATCAATGCGGGTACACCAATCGAGCAAGCCTGGAAGGTAGAGCGTACGTCCAAGGGAATCCGCTACAGGATCGACGAGGCGCATCCAAGCATTGCAGCGGTTCTTGATGACGCCACCTCCACCCAGAAGGATCTGATCCTCAGCATGCTGAGGGTCATTGAAGAGACTGTTCCTGTTCAGAAAATCTGGCTGGACACCGCCGAGCAAAAGGAAACGCCAGTCACAAGCTTCGCTTCCAGCTCAGACGAAACGGTTCTGAAGGTAATGAAAACCTTGTTCAGGAATATGGTTATCCGAAAGGGCATGGATATCGCGGATGCCAGGGCGAGACTGGCCTGCACAGATCCATTTCAGAATTTTCCTCATCTGATTGCACAGCTTTCCGATCCGGAATCCTGAATGCGAGGATGAATCAGACCAGACTGGAATAGCAAATGAGCGAATTCAACAAGCCAACAAGCACCGTCATCAGCAATGCACAGAACCTGCTGATGGAACAAGCCACCCAGAACCCAACCGCTTCGCTGATCAAGGAAATGGTTGAGCTGGCCGCGTCCATCATGCCCCGACGGGAGGATGAACCAATTGATATCGAAGGTGCCATCGCTGAACTAATCCGTCGTTACAGCATCTGGATCGGCAAGAACTCCACACTCTCCGATGACAGTGATCACGAAACCTGGCTTGGTTCATCCCGAAAAAAGGGCTGGCGATATTGGCCAAGGTACAGGGACATGCTGGAGCGGAAAATGCCTCCGGCCGCCATAGACGCGCTGGAAATTTCTACCGACGAAGTGCTTGGCCTACTTGAAGACCCCAACCGGACAGGTTCCTGGGACAGGCGTGGTCTGGTGGTCGGGCATGTTCAATCCGGAAAAACCGCAAACTACACAGGACTGATTTGTAAAGCGGCTGACGCTGGCTACAAGATCATCATCATCCTGGCAGGTCTTCACAACAACCTTCGATCCCAGACCCAGATTCGACTCGAGGAAGGGTTTCTGGGCTACGAAACATCTGCCAATAACGATGTCGTCAAATTCATCGGAGTAGGCGAAATGGGACGCGACCTGGAGATCAAGCCCAATTGCGCTACTAACCGAACTGAAAACGGTGACTTCAGCACAAAGGTTGCGAACCACCTGGCCATCACTCCAGAGGAACGCCCCTGGTTATTCGTCGTAAAGAAAAATAAAACCGTCCTTGATCGCCTGCTGAAATGGATCAAGAACCATGTCGCCGATGCCAGAGATAACGAAACCGGTCTCAAATACGTTACCAATCTCCCTCTGCTACTGATCGATGACGAGGCAGATAACGGGTCAGTTGATACCGGGGAGCAGACATTTGATTCCGAAGGCAACCCCGATCCGGATCACGAGCCCAAGGCAATCAACAGCCGAATCCGGAAAATTCTGCACAGCTTTGCAAAGTCAGCCTATGTCGGATACACGGCCACCCCGTTCGCCAACGTGTTTATCCACAGGCAAGGGAAGACCACTGATGAGGGCGCGGACCTGTTTCCCAAGTCATTCATCATCAATCTCGCAGCTCCTTCCAATTACGTCGGTCCTACTCGCATCTTTGGCCTGAAAGATGTCGATGGAAGAACCGGAGGTCTTCCTCTCATGCGCGTCTTCAAGGACCACATGAGCGAAGACCGTCAGTCAGGCTGGATGCCTGAAAAACATGACAAGCATCATCAACCTTTCTATCTTGGCGTTGACGCCCCCCCCCCCTCGCTGAAGAACGCAATCCAGTCATTTGTGCTGGCCTGTGCTTCCCGCGAGTTACGCGGCCAGGGCAGCGAGCATTCATCGATGCTGATTCACGTTACCCGCTATATCCAGGTTCAGAAGGATGTTCACAGGCAGGTAAAGGAATACGTCACAGGGCTTCGCCAACGTATTACCCGTGGCGTTGATGACACCGAGTCGCTGGAGCAGATGCGCAAACTCTGGGAGGAGGATTTCTCGCCAACACGCACGGCTGTGATCGAGAGACTGGTTGAATCCGAAACCCAGCCGCCAGATCATTCCTGGGAAGAAATTCGACAGAAACTGGGAGATGTACTGTCCGATATTGAAGTACGGATGATCAACGGCAAGGCAAAGGATGTTCTTGATTACGCCACTCCAGGCACCAAGGGACTGAAAGTGATTGCTGTCGGCGGCGACAAGCTCGCTCGGGGCCTTACGCTTGAAGGGCTTTGCACCAGTTACTTTGTCCGCACATCAAAAATGTACGACACCCTCATGCAAATGGGGCGATGGTTCGGGTACCGCCCAGGCTATCTGGATCTTTGCCGCCTGTACACCACCGATGATCTGATCGAGTGGTTTCAGCACATTGCTGATGCATCCGAGGAACTGCGCGACGAATTTGAAGCCATGAAGGACAGTGGGGCAACCCCCAAGGACTATGGTCTCAGGGTCCAGTCGCATCCGGTTCTGCTGGTCACATCCCCTCTGAAAATGCGAACAGCAAAGGATTTGCAACTGTCTTTCAGCGGCGAAATCCTTGAGACTGTGGCGCTGCACAGCACTGCTGAAATCCTGTCGAAGAATCTGGATGCGACCACGAGACTCCTCCAGGCATGTGGCTCTCCGCAAGAATCACCTGAAATCATCAGAATGCGGGAAGGCAAGCCCAAAAAATGGAACGGGCACCTCTGGAACAACGTGTCCAGCGAAGCTATCGCAGACTTTTTTGATGCCTACGCCACCCATCCGGCTGCGCGCAAGGTCAATAGCCCCCTGATCCGGGATTTCATCCGGTCAATGGCCAAGATCGGTCAATTGACCTCTTGGACAGTCTACCTGGCAGACGGTGGTGCCGGAGTCTCTTACCAGTTCACCGGCGGGCCCAGGGTTGATCGCATGATCAAGCGGAAAGCGGATGATTCACGCAGCGACCGCTATGCCATTGGACGCCCCGTCTCACCGCCAGATGAATCCATCGATCTTGATGGCCCTGCCTGGGACGCAGCCATGGCTTTGACTCTGAAAAACTGGAATCCAGACGCAGCTCGAGTTAAAGACGGTAAAAAGCCAGATGCACCCACAGTTCCCAATGGGCTGGCCATCCGCCACATCAGAGGCATGGGCGCTCCAGAACAGGGAATACAGGCTGCCCCTGAGAGAGGCCTGCTGATCCTGTACCCACTGGACCCGGAGCAGGCCGAATTTGGTCCTGGCTTTGGTGACTGGAAAAAACCTGTCATTGCATTCGGTATCAGCTTCCCTGCAAGCGATGCCGGGGTGAAAGTCAAATATGCAGTGGATCATTTAACCCAAGCACAATGGGCTCAGGAATATGGCCAGGTTGATTGACGAAATTCAGCTTGCCTGGAATTCAATCCAGACCGCGCAAGGCACATCCGGATGGAACACAGTGGCAGTGTTGCCAAACCATCCCGGCAGGTTCAGAGCTGGGCGTAATTTCCCGGATCAATGCGAAGCATTGCTTGCGGGATTTCGCAAAAGTGAAATCTCACGAAACGAAAAATTGCCTGAAGGATTGGGATTCCACGTCACTCGTGTGAATTCTGAACAGGATGGATTGGTCTGGCTTGCATTGACCAGGAGTCCGAATGGCAACCTTGAGTTGTTCTCTGCCATGGTTTCGGATGTTCTACAGGCGATCCTGGCCACTGGCACCGGAGACCACAGTCGTGAATTGCGCGCTTTCCTTGGCAGGATTCGAGCGTGGCAGGAGTTCATGCGCAAGGGCGCCGTACCTTTGTCTGCAGAAAACGAAGTCGGTCTCGTAGGCGAACTAACCATGCTGGAGAAAATGCTCGAGGTCGGCTTGGCTGCTGAAGCGGCAATCGGAGCCTGGAGTGGGCCACTTGATGGGATCAGGGATTTCGAGCTTGGCTTTGGTGCCATCGAGGTCAAGACCACTATTGCCTCGGCTGGAATGGTCGCAAAAATTGGTTCGCTGGAACAACTGGATGACACGAACTGCAAGCCCATTTTTCTGGGTGCAGTCAAATATGCGCTGACTGAGAGTGGCCAAACACTCCCCGAAAAGATTTCTGCAATCAGGACACGGCTGGAATCCGATCCAATCACGCTTTCCGAGTTTGAGGATCGAGTTCTTGCCGCTGGATACATGACAGCGCATGCTTCTCAATACCATCGCAGGTTTTCCCTCCGGGAACTCGCAATGCTTGAAGTTGGCGAGCATTTCCCCAGGCTGACGCACGGCAACGTGAAGCCTGGAGTAATCAGTGCACGTTACGAAATCAATATTGAGCCCATGCTCAGCCAGGATATTGGCCTGACAACCGCTCTCAAGAAACTGGAAATGATCTGACTATGGAACTGGCTGAATTTTTGAGGGAAACACAGGCAACTGTGCGCGCGCAGATGCAGGACGGAGCCCTCTACGAAGAACTTGTTTATGCCAACATCGTCATGGATCACATGGCAGAGATTGGCATGACATTCGAACCTGTCCAGTGCCATTTCGAAGGCAAGGTTGGCAACGCCATATTGCGGCTGAGTGGCTACGCACTGTCTGACGACAACGATCAGCTAGATCTGTTCGTCAGCCTCTACCAGGGGGTAGATGAGCCAACGCGCATCCCTGATGTTGAAACGAAAACGGCTGTTGAGCAATGCTTCCGCTTCCTGTCCCTCTGCGCACAAGGAACGCTCGCTCCAAAACTGGATCCGACCAACGATGTCCGGTCATTGGCCGAGACGCTGCAAGCCATCTACAACGATCTGGAACAGATTCGCATCTTCGTCATTACTGACCGTATCGCCAATTCCAAGAGCTTCAAGACAAAAGAAATTAACGGAAAGGCTGTCAGGCTGGAGGTCATGGACATTGAGCGGCTACACCGCCACATATCCGAGGGAAAACCGCGTGACGAGCTGGTCATCGATTTCAATGAGCTGTCAGGCCAGCCCCTGCCCTGTGTCTTCGTCAATGGACAGAACGATGACTATGACTATGCATTAACCGCCGTTCCTGGTGATGCTCTTCGCCTGCTTTACGAGAAATTTGGGGCCCGACTTCTTGAAGCAAACGTTCGCTCTTTTCTGAGCGTCAAGGGCAAGGGCGTGAATGCGGGCATACAAAGCACGCTTAGAAATTCACCCGAACGCTTCATGGCCTACAACAACGGCATTGTCATGGTTGCCGACGAAATCAGACTGGGAAACTCCCAGGATGGAATGACCGGAATTGCATGGATCAAGGGCCTTCAAATCGTCAACGGGGGGCAAACCACTGCCTCCCTGTACTTCACAAAGAAGAAGTATCCTGAAGTCGATCTGTCCAGCGTCCGAGTGGCAGCAAAAATCATTGTCATGAGAGTTCAGGATCCCGCCAAGGAAGAAGCCCTGGTGTCAGACATTTCCCGTTTCGCGAACAGCCAGAACGCTGTCAGGCAGTCAGACCTCTCTGCCAACAAGCCATTCCATGTGGAGATCGAAAAGATTTCCCGTACTGTTTACTGCCCAGATGGAGTTAGTCAGTGGTTCTATGAACGCGCTGCAGGAAGCTACAACACCTTGTTGGCCAGGGAAGGAACAACCCCTGCCAAGCTCAAGAAGATCAAGGACGCCATCCCAACGAGTCGCCGCCTGACAAAAACGGATCTTGCAAAGTATCTGAATGCCTGGGATCAGAAACCTGAGATTGTCAGCCTCGGCTCCCAGAAAAACTTTGACCGTTTTATGGCTGCGCTCGTCGCTCCAGAGGGACAGGAAGTCAAACTGCCCTCCACCGCTGACTTCAAAGCCATGATCGCGAAGGCAAAGCTTTACCGGGATGCTCAAAAACTGATCCGCCCCATGTTCCAAGCATTCCAGGCAAACATCACGGCATATACCGTTTCAGTGACGGCCATGATGCTCGGTGACCGCATCGATCTGGACAAGATCTGGACCAACCAGGCTGTCTCTCATGAACTCCTGAAACAGATTGAGACATGGGCACGCCAGGTCAGTGATGTGCTCCACGAAAGTGCCAGGGGCAAGATGATTTCGGAATGGGCCAAAAAGCCAGAGTGCAGGGATGCAGTTTTCAGTGCGTCCTACTCTCCTGTAGCCTCAGGCATTTCTGAAGTTCGCTACAACGGCTGATAAAAGTGGTCGACATCGTTTCCAGCGCAGTACGCAGCAGGATGATGTCGGGCATTCAGGCCAGAGACACAAAACCGGAAATCCTGGTTCGCAAGGCACTGCACACGCAAGGGTACAGGTTCAGACTGCACCGCAAGGATTTGCCGGGCAAGCCAGATATCGTCTTGCCAAGATTCAGGGCCGTCATCCTGGTTCATGGATGCTTCTGGCACATGCACAAGGGCTGCAAACTTGCGCGCATTCCTTCGACCAGAACAGAATTCTGGTCAGCCAAACTTCATGCAAATGCCATGAGGGATCAGACTGCCCACTCCAGACTTATTGCACTCGGATGGCGCGTTCTGACGATCTGGGAGTGCTACCTGAAGTCCACCTCCCCTGAGGTCCTTCAGGCGGACCTGGCTCGCTGGATTTCAGGGAACGAGGTCTCGGGAGATTTCAACGTCCGGCCGACTGCAACAGCCTGAGGACAATTTCAGCGATTTTCCGGGCCAACAGCGGCGGGACAGCATTACCCACCTGGTGGTACTGCTGTGTTCGATTGCCCTCGAAAAAGTAGTTATCGGGGAACGTCTGCAAGCGCGCAGCCTCTCGAACTGTCAGGCTCCGGCACTGCGAGGGCTCGGGATGAATGTAGTAGTGCCCATCCTTGGCAATATGGGACACGATCGTTGTGGATGGCTGGTGGCGTAGCTGGACACGGAATCGATCCACAAATGGAGTTGAATCACTATCCACGTTTTCATGACTCGGAAGTAACGCATCTGGAAAATCACGCAGTTTTGGAGATCTCTTTTCCTCTCGAGCGAATGAAGAGGCAAACAGATACCGATGCAGATCGGATTCCATATGGCTTCTTGTTTCATGCAGCGTAACGCCACCGATCCTGGGGTCGAGGTACCAGGCAGCCAGAGGTCCATTCATCGAAATATCCGACTGGATGAATTTTCCACCGGTTGATTTGTGGATCCATGACTTGGTAACGGCCCACTGGGCGCGCTCCAACACACGCAATGGAACCGCGCTTCTTTTCTTCTCCAGGACCTTCAGTCCGTTCGTCAGAGCCTTCTGCCAATTGGCGACAGAGTCAGGCATGCCGTCATAACGATTGGACAACTGGCTACGCAGTGCGGGCAATCCATCCAGAACATCCCGGGCGTTGGTTCTGGGTGACTGTTCCAGACAGAACCGCTCGGGACGGTTCACCAGATCAGGCACTGATTTCGCGACATCGGTTCTGATTCCGAACAGAATGACCCTGTGTCGGCTTTGCGGTATGCCGTAATTCTCGGACTTGATCACAAAGTCATCAGGAGCCTCGATATCGCCTGGGACAACAAATGACCTGACCAAATATTGATGGCCATTACCGGGGGACTGAAGGTCTGAAAGTATGCGATCGAATATGAAGGACCCAGAATGCTGTGAAGTCAGCATTCCCTTGACGTTCTCCATCACAAACACCGAAGGAGAAAATTCCTTGATGATCCGCAGGTACTCACGGTAGAGGAAATGTCGTTTGTCTGCCTCAAATTCCTTCGGATTGCCGCCACGCATCCTGGCGCGCCCAGCAAGCGAGTAAGCCTGGCAAGGCGGTCCACCGATCAGGACCCACTCTTTCGCTCCGGCCAACCCTTCCCGGACCCAGGAGTCGATCTCCGTGTGATCGTCCTTGCCCAATTCAGCGCATCTGGCTTCTGAATATGCCTTTTCGACATACGGACTGACTGCAGGATCGCTCTCCAGCTGCTCTCGGGAAATTTCACCCCTGATGTACTGGTAATAGGACGCAGGAATCCTGCCGACGGGAAAAGAACGGAAAAGTGCTCGAAGAGACAAGGTCCTGTGAGCGACGGGGTCCTTCTCAATCGAGACACGAATGTCAAACGCGCGTGAACCACCGCGTACCAGCGATGCGAAGCCCTCACACAACCCACCAGGGCCAGCGAAAAGATCAATTACAGGGATACCGCTCTTATTTTGCATTTATTTCATTTTGCACAGCCATCACTCTCACAGATCCAGGCTGAGCAGAGGGAACAACACCACTTCGCTTCGTTTTGGAATATGAAATGACAATGCAATTTACAAGTGACATTATGTTGGACATGAAGGCATGAATTCACCAGTTAGGCAAGTTTTGCCAGACTCGAGTAGGTACTTTGCCAGGAAGTGCTTACTCGGGGGCTTGTCCCACCCGATATGAGGTCTGCATGGCCTCAACCCACCGCTGGATCTCCACCAGCATCAGGGTGGTCTGCGCCGCATCCTTGCTCAGCTGCTCGCAGCTCACTGATCCCGCATCTCCCGGGGAAGCAGGTAAAGAGTCGGAGCGGGCTGGAGCAGCTCTGGCGGAAGTTTCGGGAACGAGGGGCAGATCCCTGCCACTGGTTGCGGCGCCGTTGCACATCCCGCCAAAACGAGTGTCAGGCTGGCTATCAGCCAGCAGTTTTGAACTTTTTTTGTATTCATTCGAGATTTCTTGCGTGATTTGAGATTGGGACAGCCGCACATCAGCTACGTACTGCTCTTGCCTGGTCTGGGCCAACCCGATCTTTTGCTTTTCTATGTCCCAGGCCTTCTGGACACGGGATTCACCGATCTGAATTCCATACAGCAGCGCCATGGTCAACAGAAGTGCGTCAAAGATGTGCGACCAGTTGGCCAGCAAGAATCGATTGATCCAATTCATGTCGCACCTCCGTCCAAAGCCATCAGGTTGTGCTGCGTCATCAGGCAAATGACCTTGTCTGAATACGTTGGATCAGTGGCATAGCCCGCTTGAGACAGTGCCCTGGCGAACGCAGGAGCAGTAGTGCATGCAAAGCATGCCTTGTACCGGGGGTTGCGCTTGAGGAACGCAGCATGATCGTCGATGCTGGCCTGCCAGCTCGGGTACTTACGCCATAAGGCAGGTACCACCACCCACTGCCCCTTGATGAACTCCTTGGTGTTCATGGTCAGGGTCTGCCCGCGCCAGAGGCTGTCCGCCTTGATCCCGAAGAGATTGTTCCCAGCTTTCGCTAGGCCTGATTCTCCCCAAGCAGACTCGAGGGCGGCCTGAGCAATCGTGATGCTGGCAGGGACACCCGTAGCTTTGGCTGTTGCGACAGCGACCGAGGTGAGCCGCATGATGAATTCACTGGGATTCACAGCAACTCCTTCACATCCTTGGCCACCTGATCGATGGAATCGTCTCGGCGCTTGTCGATGAAGGCAAATGTCCACCGCACCATCGCCCATCCAGGCAGACCACACGCAAAAATCAACCCACCCAAAGCGCAAAGCCCCATGGTTGAGAAAGCCCAGTGATGAAGCCCAAAGTGTTCGACGGTGATGGCGCCACCGCCGATGCTCGACACCACGGTGCTGATCAGCCCAACGGCCCACTCGCGCTTGTTGCGAGGCGGCGTCATCAACATGACCACCACAGCCGCCAAGGTGGCGCCACTGGCTGCCGCAGCTGCGGAGCCTCCCAGTGCTTTGTAGGCGACCGCCGCTCCGGCGACCCCACTGCTTGTCGGTTCTGGCATTCGTAACTCCAAAAGAAAAGCCGCCAGGGCGAACCATGGCGGCTGATAACAAAAAATGAACAAAGAATGAAATGAAAGGCTTCTAAGCCAATTTATGCGGCGACAACCGCAATCGGAAACGCATTTCGAACCTGCAGGACAGGAACCACGGTCTGCATGTCCCCGCCAGACTCGATAAACGCAAGACTGATGACGTCAATCACGTTCTGTCGTGACGAGCGAATTGCATCAGCCTCAATCCGGGTCAGGATCAGCCCTTGGGTCTGGTAGTACAGAGCTGCGGCCATGACCGCCAGGTTGTGCGCGAACGAGTTGTCGCAGGCAGCGCGCCAGTAGCCGCCCTCCAGAAACAGGCATGCCCCCTTGCAAAGTTGCACCACTGGACAACGTGGGCATTCGATTCGGGTGCTGAAGTGGTACGCCGTATTCAGTGCGATGTCGTCAAATTGCTCAACGTGACCGATCCTGTGATGGGTCGAAGCACTCATGTTCTGGCAGGTCGTCACATTGCCTTTCATGTCCACGGCAATCGAGTCATCACGATCCATGCCGCACTTTTGACCCAAAGTTTTCAGCGGCCTGGACTGTGCCTGCGCCCGCATGAATTCGTCGACTTTGTCACGCATCGTCCCCACCGACATGCCAGAGCCTGTCACGAGTTCCCAAAACATCTGGTGGCGGTATCGATCGAGATCAGTACCTTCCAGCGTCAGCGAAAGACCACCCTGGTCATAGGGCAGCATCACTTCCTCGGTGGCCAACACAATGGCCTGAACTGGCAGATCGAGCTTGTCAGCGAAAAACTGCCTAACCGCCTTGAGGGATTGGTTGTGCCGGTGCAGAACCGTGTTGAAGCTCATTCGATCCAGTGGCATGCGCCTGGATACCCATCGCTTGATCTGAACAATCCTTTCAGGATCAGCCAATGGATCTGGGCCACGGAATGACTGGGCAGGACCGTCATGAGACAAGCCAATCCCGATATCCAGCGCTTCCACCCAAGCCAGTTTTTCGTCATCGAATAGCGATCCGTTCGTCACGATCGACAACTGAGCATTGGGATAGCGGCGTTTGACTTCCTCCCCCAGGGGCTCGAGCAATTTCCAATAAACAAAGGGCTCTCCACCCCAGAACTCGATCTTGACGCCAAAACCCTGGCCATCCTCTCCTCCAGCAAACCACCCCTCGAGTTGCTGCATGAAAGGCTGGACATCGTCCGGGTGCCCGTCAAGGTCATGGGGCTGGTGCGCCTGTGAGCAGTATTGGCATGCGTAATTGCATTTGAGGCCCAGCTGCAGCTTGAGATGGCGAATTGCCCTTGATTTTCCGGCCGGATTGGAGGGGTGATGCAAATGCCAAAAAGGCTGCCACTGCATGCCCTCCTGGCGAGCAAATGCCTGTGGCAATGGCAAAGGCTCCCCACTGTCTTTCCAGACCAGGCTGGAGTCCTCAGGGTTGTAGACGGCCTGTCGCTCAAACCCGTTCTTGCCATTGAGGGTGAGTGTAAATTTCATGAAAAAGCTTCCTCGAATGCGATGGGGTATGCCTCTCGGCAAACCTGTGCCGGGTCAGCACCCGGCATCATTTGGATGTTGAAAACATGACGGCCAGAAGCTTTGCCGTCGGGATTGGTGACCAACACAGTCATGCGCAGGGTGCTGTCGTCCACACGGACCACATCCACCTCATAACCTGGACGGGTATGTAAATTCAAAGACACAACGTCCCTCCTCTGAGCTCGGTGTACAGATCGCTGTAGTTGTGAGAGGCGACCCGTAGAGTCACCACCAGAAGGGTTCGCTCACCCTGGGCATTGAAGGGGTTGGTTTCATGCCAGATGCGCGATGGATGCAGGACCACAAGTCCAGGAAAGGTTTCGATGTAGCGAACCTTCTCCCAAAATGGAAACCCCGCCATTGGGCGGGGATCCTGCAAGATAAGTTCACCGTCACCGACGGTCCAGCTGCGTTGATGCGGTGGACTTCGTCCTTGCCCGCAATCCAGATACAGACACAGGACATGGTCACAGGTGTGGTGGTAGTGCGGCTGAGCCCGCATGCCAGGCTGGTAATGCACGGGAATGCATCGCGCCTCGATTTTTAGCTCCTGGGCATTGCGCACACCATGTGCTTCGAGCAGGTAGTTGCGGTAGGTACGCTCTACCCAGAGTTTCCATGGATGCCAGACTGCCGGTGCATGCGCCTCATGATGGGCATGAAACAGATTGAGCTGGACCCTCAGCCGGACGTCCACATCAGGCAAGCCGTGCACGGGTGGATGTGTCTGATGGTCATGAAATCTTTCGACCGTGTAGCGCCGAAGTTCATCCATTTCAGACTGAATCCAGGGTGCCGTGTCCTTGAGCACTGGCGTTGGCCAGAGGTATTCGATCATGGCGCCACCTCCGAACCAAACGCCACCGCGATACGCAAGGCGTTGCAATAGCGGGAGATCGGACGGGCAGCATGGCGCATGCAGCCATTGATCTGCACCATCCGATTGGGCTTGACCATGGCTGCCGCCTGGATTTCACCCAGATCGTCCAAGACCACCAAATCCCCTCCCCAATCCGCACTCCACTCGGCTACCGGGTACCAGATCACGGATCTTGCCGTGTCCTGAAACTCAGTTGGGAAGTCCCTGTGCAGCGAAGCCTCATCTCCGAACGCTTGCACATTGACCCACAGGCGCGTGATCTCTGCGTTGGGAAAGAACTGATCTTTGACCTGCAGGGCCACTCTGGCCAGTGGTCCCCCCTGGGCCACAAACGCATCAAAAGTACGTTCTGGCTGCCATGTACCTGCGTCATAGTGGTGGTTGTACTTTCCTGGCAGCACAAAATTTCGGTGCCAAAACACCCCAGGGGCCTTGGCATGCGCTTTCCAGCCAAACACCAGGTTCTGGTTCAACAGCCACTGGCGACATTCGGCGGCCAGCTCGTGATCGATCAAGCCATCAACGATTTGCATGGTCTTGTCCTTCCAATGCCTGAACCCGGAACTCAAAATGGACCTCCACACTCGGCCGGGTGCCGTTGTAGGGGTGGGAATGGTGCGCCAGGTAGCTCGGGAAAATCACCAGCAGGCCGGGGTACGGATGGATGATTTCCGAGCGCCAGCCTTCCCATGGCAATTTGCGGCTGCCGTAAGCACCGCTGGGATTGACCAACACAAAAGCGCCGGAGTAGTCCTGGCGAGAAGGATCTGGCCGAGCATTTCCGTCAATCCAATACACCGCCGAGAGATCGGTGTCTTCGGCATGCAGCGGAATGAACTGACCAGGTTGTGTGATGACCTCTCGGGCGGTTTGCCACACGGGTTCACACTGGTAGGCGTGACCAATGGCTTCACGAACCTGATTTACCAGGGGTCTGAAGACGTCACAGCAGCTTTCATGATCGATCAGGGACTGACGGCTTTTGCGCGCCCAGGGCTGACCGTCCCGATTGAGCCGCTGATGAAAATCCATTGCCCCTTTGAGCATCTGATCACGCAGGCCATCCTCAAAACTCAGTTGTCCCTGGTAGACCCGAGCAGAAAACAGTTCGCGAATCATGAAAGGACCACCTGAGCATCGGCGCAGCCGGGGTAGAACTTGAAGCCTGCTTTCAATCGGACGGTGTCGCCTGCTTGAAGCCCCAGGGTCATGACTGTGGCTGTGGTCAGCCCACCCTGCGTTCGGCGTCGACTGACGGGCAGATAGCCATTGACCGACTCCAGGTGAATTTCCGCATCGCGGTTGCTGGGGTTGCCCAAGCCGTCGAGCATCTGAACAGTGAATTCGGCTGGGTCGCCCGCCATGACATTTGCGGGGGCAATCACCCGCAAGTCTGGAAACTCCATTTCCCTCACCTGAGCGGAGGACTGGTAATCGGTGTGTTCTACATCCGTGGACGCCACACCTTCAACCAGACATCCTCCAAGAGTGGGATGAAGGTTCACCGTCACGAAGCATTCATCAAAGCTGCTGTCCGCAAAGGGGACGTTAAATCCGGTCAGAAAGTTCCCGTTCCAGACATGCCCCGAAGCTTCTGGCGCTGTGAAACGCGTAGACAAGGTGTAGACATACAAGGGCAGCGGGTCGATGAGCCGTTTTTCTGCCCAGCGGTAACCGGTCATGAAAGACTGCCGGTCAGACCACCCTCGGTTGTTTCGCAGCTCACGATAGGCAAACAACTGCTCGGCAACCACCTGGTAAGTCACTCCCTCCACAGAAAAGTCAGAAGGCTGATCGCTATCTGGACGGTGTCGCAAACCAAAGCGCATGAGCACCTGCTCAGCCGCCTGGTCCACTTTGAGGTGGATGGCGTAATCCAGCGCAGTCGAGAGCTTGCCCGCGCGCACAAGAAAGACTTTCATGGTGATCCTTCAGCAACAACCGCAGCAGGCACAGTTGCAATTGCAGTTCGTTCGACAGTTGAAAGCCGTGTTTCCGCAGTTGCAGTTGGTGTAGCTGCCACAGTTGCAGTTGCAATTGCAGGCTCGGTACCAGCGGTGGTATTCACCCCCACCGATCTCGTCTTGGGCCAGGTAGTAACCGTCGTAGTTGTAGCCCGTGCTGGGCACAGCGTTGTAGGCATAGGTTGTTCCCCCTGCACCGTCGTATTGGCCCGAGTTAGCGCAATAGTTAAACCCCAGGCCCCACGTCCACCAGCTGGTATTGGAAGGTTTCCAGTACGTATTGCCTGCGCAGTTGCCGGTCGGCAAGATGCCGTTGCAGTTACCCGCCAGGTCGTCGTAGTACTGGTTGCTGCGCCCCATCTCGCCAATGTCCTGACCATCGTTCATGCGATAGCCAGTGTTGCGAGCGTTGTCAGCCGCACCGGATTGCGAGGAATAGATCACCGCACCACTGCCCATGTACAGATGACCTGTCATCGTGTCACCGGCTTTGGCCAATCGACTGGACAAATCGATCGGTACGGTGGCATTGCCACTGGCATCAGGTGCGTTGCCATTGACTGAGCGGACAAAGGCCGTGGAGTCATAGCCATCGAGCTTGTCAGCGTCCGCTGCCTTGGCCGTGATGCCCAGGTATGCCGCGTTGTGGTTGTGGCCCAGCGCTGCATACGCCGCATCGTGGTTGTGTCCACTGAGTGCAAAACCAGTGGAATCGATGCCGTCCAGCAAGTCAGCATTGGCCACCTTGCCCAAGGTGGCTGAGAGGTCAATGACCATCTTCCACGTGACAGGACTGACCACGGTAAGGATGTAGAGCTTTTGCTCATCGGTCCTGAAGCACGGCATGCCCTGCTGCAGATTCACAGTCGGAAACGCCGTTCCGCTAGAGAGCGAGAGCGCCGTCTTGTCGTTGTTCAGGATCTGCGAAAGCGAGTCCGAGAGCGTCGTCGTGGATGGGATTTCGGTGTAGTTTTGCATTCAGTACCCTTTCAATACCCCTGGGCAACCCAAGAAATGGCTCCCGTCACGCGGGCGCCGGAGGTGTTTTCCAAAATGGCGGTGAAGCCTGCGGTGGTGACCGATCCAAGAATTCGAGGGATTGCCACGGTGGTACCGCCCTTGAAGGTCAGAGTGACCTCCGGCGAGACCCGGAAAGTCCGCACAAAAACGACCGCTACGCCACTGGACGCGGTGACCACCTGCGCCGTGCCTCGATCGAATACATCGGGCACGTCCACAGTCACCCGCAGGCCATCGATGTAGCCTCGGTCTGCGTTGCTGGAAGTCAGGATCGCCCTAAAAAGCGCACGCTGGTAGGTGTAGTCGCCCTGAATGAAGTCCCGGAAGTTGGTGTAACCGGGTGGATGACCAGACTCCAGGATGTCCATGAAGTCCTGCTCGGTGATCTCGGTGTTGGCAACGATCATGTCGCTGATCACCCCATTGGCCCGGCGCCGATACTGCTCGGCCAGACCAAAGGCCTCGCTGAGCTTCAAGGTCTGCGCGCGCCTGATCGCCTCGCCAATGGCAAAGCCTTCGCTGATGGCACGGCGGTACGCGACCGTTCGACCGAGCGCCTCGGCCAGACTGAAGGCCTCGGAGATTTGCTTGACCTGCGACTTGACCAGTGCATCGCTAAGCCTGAAGTTTTCAGCCTGTGGCTTGGTCATCCCTTTGGAAGGCTTCTCGGAAAAACTCAGACTTTCGGATACCCGCAGGATGTAAGCAATGAGGTCCGTGTAGGTCTCAGCCAGCGCCAGCGTCTCGTATTTGCGCAATACCAACTGCCGTGCCAGTCCCTCTCCCACCTGAAAGGTCTCGAAGACGGCTTTGGTGCCCGTGCGGGCGTACTTTTCCGTGAACGTCAGAGACTCAACGAAACGCAGCACAAAGGCAATCAGGTCGGTGTAGGTCTCGACAAAGTTCAGGTTCTCGTACTTGTTGAGTGCCAAAGCCCGGCTGGATTTATCCGAGAAGGCCAGGCTCTCAGAATTGCTCTTGATGCCCAATTTCTGAACCAACTCGGCAAAACTCAGGTCAGTGGCCACGCTCAGGGCGTAAACCGCCGGGTAGGCCGTCGTCCAGTTCTTGCCCGCCGTAGCGCTGCTCCAGGCAAACTTGCCGGAAGTCCAGGTGTAGTTGGCCCCCGGCGAGCTGGAGACGTTGACGGTCTCGGCCATATCAGGTGCCCGATCAGCTCATGGTGAAGGTGAAAACAGCCGTCAGACTGTCGTCCACGCCTTTGTTCACCACCGGGAAAACGACCCGATCGAACATGGCGCCAGCCGAGGCTGCATTGAAAACGCCTGCCTCGGTGAGCGCACCTGTGGCATCACCTGCTGGATAACTGGCCGTGAAAGTGAACACCTTGGTGCCAGCCGTGTGGGCATACGTGGCCGCATTGCGCTTGATTTCGGTGACCAGGGCAGTCTGAGTGGCAGCAGCGGCCGTGGAGCCAGTGCCCACCGCAATCCAGCCCATGACACCGGGGCGGCTGGCCGAATTGCCAATGGCATCGGCCACGAAGTCAAAGCCGCCATTGACGATGATGTTGTCTTTGTGCACCACCTCGACTTCGCCCGTGGGCTTTGCCAGCAGCAGCGTGATTGAGCCTTTGATGCTCATGCCTTCTTCAATCATGGAGTTTTCCGTTTCTTCAAACAAAACGGGCGCTGCACCTTTCAATGCAACGCCCGGCGTGGTGGTGATGAGGGTTCTGGGTTTACGTTCAATACAGCCTGAGGACCGTGTATCCGGCAGTGGGTTGCAAAGGACTGCTTGCGCTTTGCACATCGCCGCCCATCTTTCCGACAAAGAGCCTGCGTTCAGTGGCCGTCTGACACACACCAACGCAAATACGGTCGCTGACGCTCACGAGGTATGGCACGACGATTCGGTTGAACAAGTTGTCTTCCAGAAAGAAGCTGCCTGCCGCCGCATCGAAGCCCACAAGCAGGCTCACCCCTGCACCAGATGCTGTCCAGATGACCGAGGTGGTGATTTGGTTTGGGATGAACCAAAAGCTCACATGGAACACCCCCGGGATGCTCACACCCCAGGAAACCCGGGTCGTGTCCTTGATGAGTACCCCACTGCCGTACCGCCCGTCGCCATAGCTCACGCCCACGGCCTCCCCACTGGTAGGGCTGCCGTACCCTGCCAGCGCACCATTGAGGCGCCAGCCGTACAGCTCTCCGGCCTGCAATGCATCTTCGCGCGCCATCTGAAACCTCGCTTCAATGCTTTTGAGCGCGCCGTCATAGGTCCATTGCCGTTTGGCAGCATTGCTGCTCCAGACATAGTTCGCAGTCGACCAGGTTTCCCTATCATCCAGCGTGGCCCCGATGCTGGCCAGCAGGGTGTTTTGCGCTCGGTAGCTGGTGGGCAGATTCACCTCGAACAGGTACTCGGACTGAGCCACGCCACTGTCCATGCGCAGCACATCCAGGCTGTTGACCGATTCGACCGACGCGAAATGCTTCACCCCTGGAAACCGGGTGGCTTGTGCATCGATGGTGACCAGCAGGTTGGCGTTCTGGGGCTGGGCCACCACCGTCGAGACGAAGGTGGCCTCGTCCGAGTAGATGCCCGGCGAGGCGATTGCCTTGATCCAGAAATTACGCTCACCGTCAAAGCCCGAAGGCAAAGTGAAGCTGCTGGACTTGACCTCGGCAATAAAGATCGAGGTGTCCCAGGCCGTGCCTTCTCGCAGCTCATAGGCCACCACTTCCGGCTCAGGATTGGGCAGCCAGCGAAACTCCAGCCGGTTGGCCGACTGGACCACATCAAACTGCCGCACTGCGGCTGGTGCCAGCAGGAGCAACTCGAAGGTAGCGACATGCTGGCTGTATTTCCCAGAGGTGTCAAAGGCTCGGATGAAGTAGTTGTACCGACCTGATTCGCTTTGATCATGCACGAGCTGGGTCCCAGCGGTCTGTCCAACCAGTGTGCCTGCATCCCAGCCCGCTCCCACTCTCACCTCGTACCCTGCCAGATCGGCATCCGTGTTGGCGCTCCAGCTCAGCAGCAGATCGGTCGTGCGGCGCAGCACCGCAAAGTCCTGCACATCATCGGGCGGCTGCAACTTGCCAAGGATGGTCTGGCTCAAAGTGGCCGAGGCCCCAAGCTTTCCGGACACTCCCACAGCCCGAACCGTGAAAACATAATCCCCGGCCTCGGCGTTTCGAATCTCCAGATAAGTGCTCGAACTCCGGGGCAAGGTGACGTTGTTGCCGCCATTGACCCGATAGTTCACCTGGTACTCCAAGGCGCCGAAGACCTGCTCCCATCCCAACTGAATGAGCACCAACGCCTGATCCTTGACCCGGTACAGGCTCTCGGTGACCAACAGGCCCGTAGGCGCCACAGGCGTAGTGGAGAGCACCGTGATATCACGAGGCTGCAGTGCCAGCCCTCGCTCGATGGCGTCGTACTTGCTCGGATTGTGAGCCAGTGCTGTGACTTCATGGATGCCAGGCTCGCTCTCGGCGACCTGCACCACCCTGAACAGTTGCGTCTCCACTTGGCTGGAGGCCAGCACCCAGATGGCACCCACCTGAGGTGCCGATGAGAATGCGCTGGTCACACCGACGGTGCGACCCGACAGGGATCCGACTTGGCGTTCCTCCACCACTCCCGTGGGCAGCAGCACAGAAATGCGCCACGAACCGGCGGGCAGGTCCTGATCCAGCGTGACGCTTATCGTGGTGGCCGCAGCGATGCGTCCACCAAGGCGCAGGCCACCCCGGCTGCTGTCTGCAACCTTGATGACATCGCCCGGACGCACAACAGCTCCTTCCAGCCCCGTGCGGAATGTGATGATTTCCGATTCGGACTGCTCGGAATACAGCAGCCACTTGCCCACCCGATGGGCTTGACCTCGGGAGGTGCAGCCCATGGCCACCACATCGGCCTGAACCACGCCATAGCGGGCAATGCCTGCCATGTCTTCGACGTATTCCACCTTCTGACGGTAGAAGTCATCCGGATCCACCCAGCTGACCAATGCAACCGTGTGCCGCGCCTTGGCGGATGACCCCTGGTAGGCAAACTCACCATCGATGACGTTGGCCGCCGTGAACTGGTAGACCGGATCCTGGGGCGCATCCTGAGTGACAGTGATTGCCCCGCCCGACCAGTAAGCCATGCCCCTGAAGATCGAGGCCATGTCCTGCACCACCTTGTAGGCTTGCTCGCGGCTTTGCAGATACAGGTTGCAGGTAAATCGCGGCTCATAGCCACCCAGTCCATTGGGCACGAGTTCGTCACAGTAACGGGCCACCCGGTACAGCGCCCATTTGTCGACCTGAGACTCCGGTATGAAACTACCCAGACCGTAGCGGGTATTGGTCACCAGGTCATAAAAGCACCAGGCTGGGTTGTCTGTCCAGGCCACCTTGAAGGTACCGTCCCAGATCCCACTGTACGCACGGGTCTCTGGTGTGTAGTTCGAGGGGATGCGAACGCGCAGGAGCTTGAGGTCATAACTGCGCCGTGGAATCGAGGTGAATTGTGAGGCATCCACCCGCAAGGCCATCAGGGCGCTGTTGGGATAGCGCAGCTTGCTTTCGATTACTTCGGTGTACGAATCTAGAAGTGTCTTGTTCTGCAGGCTGGTCTGCGTCGAGTCGGCCGTGATGCGGCGCAGGCGCACATCCCAAGGACCAGCGCCAATGAGTGGGACGTAGTAGCTGCGCTGGTAGCGCGAAGTGGTTTTGCCAGAGACCGTGTCGGTAACCACCTGCACATACCCGGCTCCCCGCGCCTGCACGTCGATCGCGTAGCTGACCGAAGTGCCGTTCAGGTCACCGTTGGCGGTGTCTTGCAGCGTGAGCGTCGGGATACTGACCTTGATGCGCACGGCATCCACGTCAGGATCAGTGATGGAGCGCACCACCGGCTGATTGACTTTGCACTCCACCCCAACAGCCACTTCGTTTTCCACAGCGGAGAAGCCGGGAATGTAGCTTTGCTGCTGGGTGCCAGGGCGGGTTTCGAGCGTGACCCCTGTGAAGTTGTAGCTGCCGTCCGGATTCTGGATCGGGGTGTCGTCCAGGTAGACGGATTGCAGGTCAGCGGCCAAGCCCTCGATCTCACCCTCGCAGACGAGGTCAACCACCCTGGCATAGGCCTTGGAGCGCAGGCTGTCGGGCGCTTCCTGCGCCACACGTGCGCTGCCGCCCCCACTCTTTCCACCGCCACCGGCGCCAATGATCAGAGAAGTGCTCTGGGTGCTCATACAGCGATCTCATCCACATCAATGCCCGCGCTGATCACGGCCGAACCGACAATGAGTCGGCCGTAACCCACAGGTACGGGATGGCCCTGCGCCGTGGTGTTGACGGCCCCGTTGAAAACATAACTGGGCTGGTTGCCTGGCCGCTCAGAGGGATCCTGGGCTTTGGCGGTGGGAGCAATCATCTGAGCCACACCGCCCAGGATCATGGATGTGCCCACTGAATACAAAGTGGCCTGCGACAGAAAAGAGCCTGCTGCGGCCCAGCCCATCGGATTCCACCAGGACACGGCGATCAAGGCAGCGCCCAGCAGGATCTGACCCAGCCCGTTACCACCGGCCCCAGACACGACCGGCGCGATGGTGATGCGCTGTCTGCCACTGGGCTCGTGCAGGCGGTCGAGACTCAGCGCATCCCGTCCAGCCAGCACCCGGTAGCCCACTCCTCGCTCACCCGAGGCGACCAGTTCCCGCTCAAAACCGGGAAAGTTGGCACAAAGGGCGCGCACGGCCTCGGCCGCCGAAGTCACCGCCATCCTGTGCCGACGTCCGAAGCGCTTGCCCAGTTCACCGAGAAGAAGGATCGTGACCATGCTGGTGTTCATGCAGAAGTTCCCGCAAGAGTTGATGTCTCAGGGTGTGGGTGGTGATCTTTTGCCAGTAGCCGCCATAGACATCGCGGCTGGAGAGCCTGCCCTGCAGGTGGTGCAGGATGAGACCATCTCCCAGGTAAATGGCAGCGTGGTTGGGCACGGGCGATGCGACCTGCATCAGCAGGACATCACCCAAATTCATGTCAGCTGGCTCCACCACATGAAAGCCTGCGCCAGCGAAGTTGTCCAGGTAAAGGTTTTCGCCGCGCTTCCACCACTCGTCAAAGCGGGTGAAATCCGGCAGATCAATGCCTCGCTCCTGGGCGTACCAATCTCGAATCAAGGAGTAGCAATCAAGCACGCCGTGCGACCACTCACGCCCGACCAGCGGTGCGCCATAGCCTTGCGGGAGCAGCTCGGTCCACTGCGCGGCAGGAAAACTCGCGATGAACCAGGGCAGTGCCGTGGCTTCGCATGCCACACGGTCCGCCTGGCTGGGTTCAGGGCTCAAGTTGGGGTGGGAGTGAAACACCCCCACGATCTCGCCAAGCTGGTCGGCGCACACATAGTCCTCGGGGTGGATCACAAACTGATCGGTTCCCACGCCAATGTTGCGGCACGGAGCATAGGTCTCCCGGCCCTTGTGAATGACGAGCAAGCCACAGGCTTCTCGGGGAAACTCCCGAGCAGCATGAGCCAGCGCCAGCGTCTGGTTGGCCTCGAGCATCACCGGATCAACCCCGCTGCAGGAAACCCGCCAAAGGGCAACTCAGCATTCACGCCAAAGCGCTTCTGACAGGACACCAGGCGTTTGCCACAGGCATCCTGCGCGCGGGAGCTGACGGTTTCATCGTTAGCGTTGAAGTATGCGGTTCCGGTGTAGCCGCATTCGGCACCCTGGTATTGCCAGGGACAGACGTTTTGCACGATCTGGCGCCGGGGCAATGACACCCCTTCCAGATCAAAGGCGGCAGCCAACTCGAACTCGACCACATCCCGGGTTTCCCGGGACTTGCGGTCAATGAAATACACGTCCTCCGCGAATTCAGCGGTGGCGTCTGCTGTCGGGTTGGACCCAGAGGCAAAGTTCACCACATCCAGGTATTTAAGGAGCGTGCGCTTTCTTGTGACTTTGGCCCCCACCAGGTCCTGATAGGACAGGATGAGTGCGGTGATGCTGCCTGTGACATTGGCCACCTTGAGTTTGGGACGTGGCACCTGGCCGTTGCCGTTGAACTCAAAGCCTTCGGCCTGGATGGGGAACGGCTCATAGGTATTGCCCTGCCAGACCACCTGCTGACGCAGCTCATTGGTTCCGGCATGAAACCTCACCACCCCCTCGTTGAACAGGGACAGGTCGAGCACAAAAAGCTCGATGACTGCACTCGGGGCCAGTCTCTGAATTTCTGAAGTGATCGCTTGGCTGGTCATGACATATCAAACACCTGCCGGAAGGTGGCGTGGATGTTTTCCAGATTGGGTTCTTCGATGCTGCGGCTCCACTCCTCACAAAGGAACTTTCCAACAATGCCGCTCGGAGTGGTCCAGTCAAAGGACTGGACCGCCCCTCTGGCGCGCAGAAAGTTGTCGATCGCAGCGGCATCAGCCGTGGACTTGCCCCGAAATTCAAGCGACCAGACCTCAGCCTGGGTGTTGATGCCGTAGGCAAGGCGCTGCTCGTACCCGTCCCCAAAGGAGACCTTACGGACATTGGGTTTTAGGGTGAGGGACGCCCCAATCGAGGCGATCCATGTGAATGTCGCCATGAGAATCCTTCAATACATCACTGCCGACGCGGATCCAGCAGACCCCCGGCCCGCTTTTGGTTGAGCAGCTCCTGGCGCACCGCGCTGGAAATCGCCCGCCCAAGATCTTTGCCCTGCCCTGCGCTGCTGGTCACTCCACCCTCGGCTACGTTGACCGAGATGTTGAATACATCACCGCCCCCTGACGAGGACTGGTTCATCGTGACGGGGATCGAGCGACCATCGGGAAGCGGCACATAGGCCTCGGCCATAGAACCCTCGCCAAAGACCGCCAACTGAGGCGTGGTGGCCACACCGCCGCTGGCGTAGGCACGCAAGGGCAAGGGACCAGCCGAGGTCATGATCCCGCCATCGGCAAACCCGAACATGCTGCCCAGCGCCTTGGCCATGGGCAGCGTGATGGCACGCTGGATCTGGATGCGGATCAGGTCCGAAATGATGGAGGTGGCCAGCGACTTGAAGTCGAGCTTGCCCGTCATCACAAAGTTGGTGAGCGCATCTGTCATTCCATTGAAGGCCTTGGTGGTCACCGCCTCCATCTGCTTGCCCACCTGCTCGGTTTCTTCACCCAGGGTGCGAAGCGCCTTGGAGAACCCCGCCCCGGGGTCTGACAACTCAAGGGCCCGTTGCCCCAGCAAGGTCGCCCCATCGGCTGCCTGACGGGCCGCCTCCTCAATGCGCCTAAACGATTCGGCCAACTTGTCGTTGCCAGGCGTGGCCTCCACCAGCTCTCTGGCCTTGGCAGCGAAATCCGCAAGCTCATCGGCGCTGGAACGCCTGGCAGCGGACAGACGTTTCAGCGCATCGATCTCGCTGATCGATCCGGTCTCACGCAGGACCTTGATTTGCTCTTCGGTCGATCGAAGCTGCCCCTGGCTCCTGGCCACTTGCTCCTGCAGATCCTTGAGCGTTTCACCCGGCAGCTTGATTTCGCGCTCGAGATTGGACTGCTGGGCTTCACGTTCGAGCTTTTCTCGGCGCAGGGTGATTTCAGAAAGTTTGTCTTGCAGCTTGAGTTTGTCCTGGGCTGTCTTGGCCACGGTGGCCAGGCCACGCTTCAAGATGGACTCTTCCTGCGCATACAACTCGCCCAGGCGGTCCGTGAATTCCTGCTGGGCGTTCAGCCGGGCCTCACTGGCCTCCTTGTAGCTGATGTAACCCTGCCCCTCGTAGAGATCAATGATCTTTTGCCGGTCCTTCAGGAGGCCCGTCTCCACATCGGTCAATCCCTGCAGCTGCTTGATGTCGCTCTCGATCTTGGCCATGGCCGCTGCGGTGAGCGCACCAGTGGCCGAGTTGTAGTTCAGCTTGGGCTTGGCGGCTTCACCGGCCGCTTCGGTCTCGCCCCGGTTGATGGCGTCAAAGCGCTCTTTGACCGCATCGGCCAGGAGCGGCATCTTCCAGAGATCAACGTAGGTCTGATTGGCCTTTTCGACGATCGCATTGCGCATTTCCAATGCGGTCTTGAGGGTGGCCTGGTTCTCCTCAGAAAATGGGTTCAGTCCTTTGCCACCAGCGAGGAACGTGCCAAGCAGCTCAATATCGGCCCAGACCGCCTCGAAGCTGCCCATGACCGCCTTGGCCATCTGGATCACACCCCGCAGCGCATCGATCACGATGGCAATGCCATACGCTGTGTCCTGCGCCCAGGTCTTGAGCGTGCCATCGTCTCGCAGCTTGACCATGGCTTCAGCCGTGTTGTGCGTGCCCAGCATCACGGCTTTGAGCTCACCCACCAGCTCTTCAAGGGCAGGCAGTGCGGCCGTGACGATGGTCTGGGCGACGAAGTTGTGCTCGGCCCGCATGCGGCCCAGTGCCTTGGAGGCCTTCTCGGCAGATTCGATCTCTGCTTCAGTAAGCCGGATGTTCAGGTCCTGGTTGGCCGCCAGGTCCTTGAGGAAGGGCAGCAGCCCCGCCCCAGATTTGCCAAACAGTTCAAGCGCAATGGCCGTCTTGCCTGCCCCGTCCTCGAAATTGGACAATTTCAGGGCAATGTCGTTCATGACCTCAGCCGGATCGCGCAGGTTGCCCCCCGCATCCTTGGCCTTGATGCCCAGAAACTGCAGGGCCTGTGAAGCCCCCTTGGTCTCATCGTCCACCCCGGCCAGCCCCTTGGAGAGTTTGGTCAGGCCTACGCCAATCTGCTCCATCGCCACGCCAGAAATGGTGGCCACGGGCGCAAAGCCGGACAGGGCCGTGGCACTTGCCCCGGTCTGCTCGGCCAGATCTTGCAGAGCGGCCACAGTTTCCAGCGTGTGGGCCACCAACTCCTTGAGCGCCCCTACTGACTCCACGCCGATGGCGATGGCAAAAGTGGTCTTGGCAACTTCGGCCACTTTTTCAAGGGAGCCACGCATGGATTCGGCGTGGCGTTCCAAAAGCAATGCACTTTTGCCCAGGTCTTCGCGGAAGTCGGCCGTTTCCGCAGCGAGTTTGACCACGAGGGAGCCGATATCAGCCATGCTTCATCACCTTGTGCGCGAACATGGCCTTGAACCGGGCCACATTGATCTGTGTTTCGTCTTGAGGTTGAGTGGGTTGCGGTTTATCCAGGAAAGGCATGAAGTCTTCTGGCCGAAACGGCCCCGCGTCCTTGGCCCGGTGGGCATTGGCAAAGGTGGAGGCCACCACACCGGACCTGTAATCGGCCCGGTAATCCCCGAAGGGCTCGAGCTGGTAGTACGCCATCCACTCGGTTAGCTCGTCCGAGCCCATCGATGCGAGCATCTCGCGCACCGGCAGGCCCAAAGCCAGCGCCAGCCGGAACACAAAACGCCGCGAAGGATGGGCGATCAGGCGTTTTTTGCGGCGTCCACCTGATCAGCGCCGATGCCGTTCAGGCGCTGGGACACTGCAAACACTCGGTCGAGTGCCTTGGCGCTCTTGCCACCGAGCGCCGTGATGTCACCATCGCTGAAAAGGCGGCTGCCTGTCTCATCACACAAGGTGAGCGAGACCAGGCGGGCACGCACGTTCTCAAGGCGGCCTTCCTTGCCAATCAAGCTGGCCTCAAAGGCATCACGGTCGGTACCGGTCATGGTGCGCACCTGCACCTCACCGCCCCACTCCGGGACTTGGACAGTTTCACGGGGCAGATCGTCGCTCTGCAGGATTTGTTCACGGGTCAACATGGGCATGTCTCTCTTTAAGCTTCGGTGATGTCGCCATCGATTTCGATGGTCACGGAGGCCTGCACGACCGCGTCCACACCGCCTTGCACGCTAAAGTGCGTGACATAGCCGTAGAAGGTCCAGGTGGCAGGGTTGGTGTCGGTAAAAGTGATCTTGAACTGGCGGCGCACCCGGTTGGCCCGGTCGGTTCTCAGGCCCTGATGCACCAGATCGTCGGGGTTGTAGTGCAGGGTCAGGGACAACTGCCCCTCGTCGCGCAGGCCCACGCGCTTTTCCTTGGCGGTGGATGCCAAATTGGTCACGTCGATCACGGCGGCCTGCCCGCCAGGTCCCTGAAACGAGACCACGTTGGGGATGGTTTCAAAGGCGGTGGTGCCAAACCGGGCAATGGCAATGCCCTGCGCGGTGATTGCGGTGCTGCTCATGCACATGCTCCTTGTTTCACGGTGAACCCACCGGCCGGTGGTAGGTGTAGTCCACGCTCACCCGGTACAGCCGGGCCTGATCCTCAAATTCACTGAGCCCCATGCGCACATCGGCTACGGTGCTCTTGTCCGCCAGCAGCGCAGTCAGGACCTGGTCTTGCAGGTGCAAGGCCTCCTGGTACGTTCTGGCGTAGGTGTCGACCTGCACGCGCACACGCTGCAGGCCATGCGGTCCATCGATGCCAAAGATGTGCTCCTGCACGATGGGCGTGTAGACGATGGCCGGGTACTGGGTGTTTTCTGCTGCGACAAGCGCGTAGACCTCACCCCCGGCCAGATCCTTGATGGCGTCAAAGAAATCCTGCACAGCTACTTCCTCTGCTGACCTCTGTAGAGGTTCTTGGCTTCCAGTTCGATGCGCTCACTCAACCGGTCCTTCATGGCCTGCACCGCTTCACGCCGCTTGGCTTCCAGTGCGGGCCTCAGAAATGGTCGCGCGCGCATTTTTCGGGTGCCAAACTCCACGAAACGCCAGTACCAGGCATCCTGAGAGAGATTGCCCTTCTTGCCTTGCTTGCGGTACTTCTTGCCGTGGCGCACCGTCACAAAGAAGGTCTGGCGCGTGAGGCTGGAGAGCTCGGGGATCTGTTTCATGATCACCGAGCGCTTGAGCGTGCCCGGTGGCGGCTGATTCGGTCCCAGGACCTCTGCCGCTTTGGGCGCACGCATGCGGGCTTCATCGCGGATGACCTTGGCTCCGGCATAGACCGAAACGCGCAGGCCGTTCTTGGCCACCCGGTCAGGCAATTCGCGCAGGGCTTTGGCCAATTCAGCCAAGCCCTCCACCTTGAAGCGTTCGTGCTTAGCCATCGTCCAGCCCCTCGCTGGCCAGCAGGGTGACAAGAACGCGCCTCTCGTCTTCGTTCAGGGCCGAATGGATGTTGAAAATCCGCGACCTGTAGAGCACCCTGTACTGAGCCACCAGCTGAGGGTTGTCAAAAATGCTCTGGTAGCGCACGGTGATCTGGTGCGTGAGTTCGGCCGAGATCCGGCTGGCAATCACAGCCTCCCGTCCAGACAAAGGCTGGATGTCTGCCCACACGGTGGCCACATCAATCCATGTCCGACTGGGCGCACCCACGCTGTCTTTAACGGTACTTGGGCGCTGGATCTTGATGCGGCGGCCCAGCGTTCCGGCTCCGATCGGGTTCATAGAGGCCTCATATCAAAGGTACCTTGTAGGGATCGAGCAGGCCATCAATGAAGGGCAAGGGGTCAATACGCCCTCGCGTCATCGATGCCACCTCCTCGCGGTGGACGTACAGAGAGCCCAAACGAAGCTTGATCCAAGTCTTGATGCCCTCGGGCACGGCTGAAGCGCTCCCGTATCCGGCATCAAAGATCACGCTCACGGCCCCGATCTGAGGCAAGGCAATCGGCCAGATCTGGCCGAACACGGGGGTGATGCGGGCAGGCTCGCAGGCGTTGTCGACGGTGTAGTTCGCTGCAGGCATGACCTGCCAGGCACCCGCCATGTCCAGATAGCGGATTTCCACCACCGACTGCACGGGCGATTTGGGCAGCAACACAGCGTGCCCGGGCAACGTGAACACCTGACCTGCGGGCACGCCCATGAGGCTCTGTCCAGGAAAGCTGTCGAGCACCATCCGCCAGCGCGCCGTGACAAGCTGCCGATTGGTCAGCGTCTCGGCCGCCTGTCGGGCAGCCGAGATGAGGACCTGAATCAAGCTGTCGTCGTGATCGAAGTCCACCCGCAGGTGGAGCTTGGCTTCGGCAAGCGAAACCGGCTCTACTGCAGGCGGGGTGATCAACTGCATAGGCATGCATTGCTCTCCCCGATTTCTTAGATCACCTGGACCACAGCGGCCTGGTTATTGGCGTCGCCCGGCGCAAACCGGGGATTGACACCAAGCACCTGGGCTGCCGTCAGACTGGCGGCCACGCCCACGGTCACCGACAGGCGCACGAAGGCATAGCCGTTGGTCACATCCAGGTCATCCGGGCACAGATTGATCAGCGCCTGCTTGGCCGAGCCACTGGCAGCCTGGGTGAGCTGCGAGATAGCCTTGCCCGTCAGGTCCTTGGCACCAGTGCCCGAGGCATCCTGGGCCTGCTGGAGCTTGGCATCCAGCGTGGCGTTGGTGCCCAGAGCGCCGCTTTGGATGAGCGCCAGCAGGTTGTGGTGGTTACCGGCCGAGATCCAGCCGGTAGAGGTGGTGCCGACGGCCTGGCTGGCCGGATCGATGGTGGCCAGAACCGAGAACAGCTCGCTGCCTTTTGCATTGGGAAACATGTGTTTTCTCCTTGATGGTCAGGCGCCTGATCAGCGAGCGCCCAGTTGGACAAAGGGCGACATGGTCGTGTTGCCCTTGGCGGGGGTGATCGGCGCAGCGATCTTGGATTGGCCATCCATGCGGAACGTCGTGCGGAAAGCCGTGAGGTCCGCATCGAAGTACAGGTGCATGGAAGTGGCCGTCTGCATGCCACCCGCCTTGGTGATGGTCTGGTAGTACGACAGGTCCGCCAGGAGCACATCGCCTGCAGAGGAGAAGGTGTTGGCGTGCTGGGAGACGATCACCGGGCGGCCGAGCAGCGTGCCGTAGGGCGAGACCTGAATGCCACCCGGGTTCATGCCGGTGGGCAGATAGATCGGGTAGTTGCCCAGGGTCAGCGTGAAAAGCGCCGGGAGCACGTCGTTGTTGACGATCCAGACCGACTTGCCGAACGAGCCAGGGGGCAAGCGCGAGATCATCTTGGCCAGGTTCTGAGCCAAGAGCGTCTGCGTGGCCTGACCCGATTCCTTGGCCACGGTCACCGTGGTGGCGTTGCTCATGCAGCCCACCGGCAGGCCAGTGCCCGAGCCGAACAGGATCGACTCGTTGGTCTTCCAGCGAATGGAGGTGGCGATCTTGTCGGGCAGGTAGGTCGACAGGGCATTGGTGTCGTCCAGCAACTCGTCGGTCACCGGCACCAGGGCCATGAGCTTTTTGAGGCGCAGGGTCGACAGGCCCAGCACCGGCTTGGTACCGATGGCAGAAGCTGCTTCACCCTGCCAGTAGGCACGGATGCCGTTGGTACCCCAGGGCGTGGTCTCGTCTTTGGGGAAGGCCATGGTGTTGCCCGTGATCTCCACGTTGTCGGTCATGGGCAGCAGGGAGTCCTCGCCCAAAGACAACTGGAAGATTTCCTGGGCGAACTGAGGCGGCACCAGAAAGCCGCCGTCCTGGGCCGAGCCTTCATTGCCGAAGGTTGCAGGCGCCACAGCGTTTCGGCCCGAGCCGATCAGCAGGCGCTCATCGATGGTGCTGCCTGCGTTTTGCGCCTGGCGCACGGTCTTGAGGAAGTCGCCCACGCTCTTGAAGCCATGTTTGGGGTCAGACGCAGCGTTGTCCACCACCGTGATCACGGAAGCCGTGGTCAGTTGAGAGGGGTGGTTCATCTGCGCCTCTTCGGCAATCAGGGCAGCCTCTCGATCAATGGCGGCTGAAGTTGCTTCGATCTTGGCCTTGAGGGCTTCGAAGGCTGCGACTTCTTCGTCGTTCATGTCGCGCTGCTCGGAGGCAGCGATGTCGGTCAGGGCGCGTGCGTCCTTGACCAGGGTGGCTTTGCGAGCTTGAAGCTCACGCAATTGCTTGCTCATTGGTTTATCTCCAGAAATGAAAAAGCCGCCTGGTCGAAATGACTCAAGGCGGCGACAGGGATCACGACCAACGGGTCGCAGGGGGGCGCAGCCCTCAACGGAGGGCTGCAAGGGAAGGGGTTGAAATCAGACCAGCATCAAACCAGTGCGAGAGCGTCCCGCGCCTGTTTCAGGCGGGATTGGCTTTTCTGAGACTGGCCGCGAACGGCGTTGCTTGTGACCTTGGCCTGCATGCGGGCCAGAACATCGTCAAAGGATGCGATGCCATCGACCATGCGCTGCGCCAAGGCGGCATCAGATCCAAGCACCCGGCCTTCGCCCATGCCGTTTCGGACATCTTCGACCGACACGCCCCGGCCGACAGCCACAGCCTGGATGAAGGCGTTGTAGTAGTCGTCCACACGAGACTGCATGAAGGCTTGGGCCTCGGGATCCAGCGGCACATAGGGGTTGCCCTCGACCTTGAACTTGCCAGCCGAGACCAGGGTGGTTTTGACGCCCTCTTCTTCCAGCGCTTTCGAATAGTCAAAGTGCGCCTGCCACACGCCAATGGAGCCCACCTCACCGCCAGGGGTAACGTAGAACTCACTGGCCGAGCAGCCAATCCAGTAAGCCGCCGAGGCAGCCAGGCTGTTGGCCACGGCCACCACGGGTTTCTGGGCTCGTGCCTTGACGATCTCCGAGGCCAGTTCGGCCACGCCATAAACGCTGCCGCCAGGGCTGTCGATGTCGATCATGATCTGGCCCACCGTGTCGTCGGCCAGGACCTGGCGCAAGGCCGAGGTGAATTGCTGGGTGCTGGTGCTGCCGGGGCCGGAGATGTCATCGACCATGTTGCCCCGCTGGGTGACAACTCCATACAGTGGCAGCACGGCAATGCCAGAGCCCGCATTGGCCGCAGCCATCTGTTTACGGGTATCACGTAGCACCCGCTCCGACTGGATCTGGAACATGGCCTCATCAGTTGGAGGCTCGCCCGCTGACCAGCGGGTCAAGACGCCTGCCATGGCCTGCAGCCGCTCGGGCATCAGGGCCCACGGGGTGGTCAAAAATTCGGAGAGCAGAAGTTGTCTGTTCATTTGTGTATTCCCAATTGAATGAGGGACCGGGACAGCGCCGGTTCATCCTCGAGTGATGGAGCGCCCTGCGCCCAGTCCTCAACTACCGATAGAGGCAGGCTGAAGGTCTGGGCGATCAGGTTGATTTCGTTGGAGCCCAAAGCGCCTTTTTTGCAGATGCGACGGGCCAGTCTCTGGGCGTTGGACTCGACCAGCTTTCGCAGGCGTAAGCTCAACTGCTCATCTGGTTCAGGACTGGCATCGGTGCCGGAATCCTGAGATTCGATTTCCGCGTCTTCTGCGTCATCCTCTTCGACCATGTTCAGCGGCCGAAGCGGTTGATCGAGCCCTGCGATCGGGTTGAGGTTTTCTGAGATGCGGGCCTCGTTGCGGGTGAGCCAGCCGTTCTGGATGCCGCTTTGGTAGTAAGCCGAGCGGCTGGCCGCATCCCCTCGCATGAGGTTGGCAAAGTCAAACTCGATTTCCAGCGCATCACCATCTGGGAGCAGGTCAGCTTCGATGGATGCCTCCCAACGCTCCGCCCAGGGCGTCATGGTGTGCATGACGAATTCAAGGCTTTGCTGCTCGATGTTGGAGAACGTCGCCCGGTCCAGATCCGCAATCATGTGTGGTGGCACTCTGAACAATCGGGCGATGTCCGTGATCTGGAACTTGCGCAGCTCCAAGAACTGGGCGTCCTTGTTCGTGACGCCCACCTCGTGAAACTTCATACCGTTCTCAAGCACCAGGACCTTGCCCCGGTTCGAACCAGACTGCGCTGCCTGATAGGACTCGCGAAACACCCGCTTGGCTTCCGGGTCCTTGAAGGTGCCAGGGAACTCGATCCAGCCCCCCGTGGGTTTGGCATCGTTGGAGAAGAACCTGGCCCCATAGTCCTGCGCAGCCAGGGCCATGCCCAGGCTTTCTCGCGAGAGATCAATGGGGCTCAGGCCAATCAGCCCATCCGAAGACAGCCCCCTCAGATGCCAGACCTCCCCACGAGGCAGGACGATCTCGGAGCCAGCCTGATCCCGGATGCGGTAGCGGTAGTCGCCTGAGGACAGCAGCTCCATGCGCACCCGGTCAGGGTGAATCGGGATCAGCTCGGTGATCTCACCCCGGCTGTTGGCCAGTATCTGGCAGAAGGCGTTCCCCCTCAAGGCCAGATGACCCTGAAGCATTTCGCGCCACTCGAATGGGTTCTGGTACCGGTTGGGCCGTTTGCCCAGCAACTGGTAGAGCCAGTGGTCCGTCACCCGGTCCTTGCCCCCGTCCTTGCGGGGTCGGTAGACAACGAGAGGGAGTGACGCCATGGTCTCCGAGAGGATGCGCACGCAGGCGTAGACCGCAGCCAGGCGCATGGCCGAATCGGCCGAGACACGCATGCCCGAGATACTTCGAGCCGAAACAGGCTCGAAATAGAAGTCTCCCCAGGGTGAGCGATCACTTTGGACTCCAATCCTGGAAGCTCTGAAGCGGTCAAAGAAATTGAAAAGTCCCATGACGTCAGAGCACCATCAACTCGTAGTCGGATCCCAGCACCACCGATTCGCCCGGTTTGATCGCCCGTGAAAGGGCCATGATCAGTGCAACGATGCCGTCTATCTTGTTTTCTGGTCTTTCCTTCCTTGGATAGATGTTGTCTTTGACGTCCGTGTGGGCAACCACGTTGCTCGCCATCCAGGCGAACACCGGGTCGCCGTCATGAACGAGCTTCTTTTGCAGGACCAAGGCCTCAAGCGTCTTCATGGGCTCGCTGAAGTTCAGCACCGTGGGGCGCACTTCGATCATGGGCAGGCCCTCGGACAACATGCGCGTGGACAGTTGCGTGGCCTGGAACGGGTCAAAGGCCACGGCTTGCACTGAAAACCGCGACGAGATGTCCAGCAAATCGGCTTCGATCCAGCTGAAATCGATCACGTTGCCTGGCGTCACCGACAGGCGTCCCGTGTGGGCCCAGCCCTCGTATTGGCTGTTGCCCGCCGCATGGACCGTGTCCTCAGGCAGGTAGTACTTACCAAACACCGCATATGCGTCTGGTGTGTCAGGGTGCTCAAAAACCATGACGAGCGCCGCAATGTCCGTCTTGCTGGCTAGGTCCAGACCGAGCCAGCAGGGCTGGCCCAGGAACTGATCGAGCTCGAGATCGGGGTTGGCACTGGCATCCCAGGACCGCATGTCCATCCAGGCCGTATCTGCACTCACCCACTCGTTGAGGTGTTTGGTCTTGAAGTTGTTGACCGCGCTGGGCAACTGCATGGCCTTGGCCTGCAGGGGCACCAGGATCTCCTCGCGCACCGAGATGCCCCAATTGGGGTTGGCTTTGATGAGAGAGTCCTTGGCGGCCCAGTCATCCCCTTCATCGAGCCCGTAGATGATCCCGAACTGGGAGTCGTCTTCGAACACCCGGTTGAGCAGCTTGGTGACAAAGCTTCGGACCTCGTAGCAGATGCCCGATCGGTTGCTGCCAGCCGTGGTGATCACCCACAGCAGTGAGTTGTCCCGCTTGCCGGTACCGGTTTCCACAACGTCATAGACCGTTCGGGTCTTGTGGGCGTGCAACTCGTCGATGCAGCCGAAGTGGATGTTCAGGCCGTCGAGCGTGGAGCCTTCTGCAGAGAGCGCTTCGAACTTGGAGCCGGTTTGCAAAACATGCATGTTGTGCGCCCCGACGTTCACGGCAAAACGGTTCCGAAACCCTGGGCTCAGGCGAGCCATGGTCTGGGCATCGCCAAAGACGATCCGTGCCTGATCGCGGGTGGTGGCCAGCGAGTACACCTCAGCGCCGCCCTCGCGGTCGGCTGCCAGCATGTAAAGACCTACTGCCGAGGACAGGGTGGACTTGGCGTTACCCCGAGGCACCTCGATGTAAGAACGCCTGAAGCGGCGCTTGCCGTCTGATTTGACCCACCCAAAGACCGTGGACAGGATGAACACCTGCCAGGGCTCCAGAACAATCATCTTGCTGGCCAGTGGGCCTTTGACGTGGGGCAGTCGCTCAATGAAGGCGCAAAGGTTGTCCGCTGGCCTGTAGGGCCTGCCATAGCGGTCAAGCAGTTCCGGGTTGAACTGGAACAGGCTGCTCTTGCGCTTGAAGCGGATCAGGTCATCGAGCTGGCGTTTGCAGGCTTTCTGGACCCACTCGCAGGTCAGGATCTGGTGGGAGACAACGCGCTCGGCATATTGTTTGGCGCTCGCGGCGTATGTGCTCATCCTGTGTCCCTTTGGGTCAACCCACGATGTCCTCCCAGAGATCGAGCTCCTCGCCCGGGCGTTCGTTTGGAATGGAGATGCGCGAGCGAGATGCCGGGGTGAATCCCATCTCGATCGCAGCTTTGGTCATGATTTGGGCCTGCTTGTTGGCAATGGCCAGGTAAGGCGACTGCATGGGCACGCCGCTGTGGGGCGCCTTCACCAGAAGCCCCGTCTTGCCGATGCCTGCCTGGGCCTGCCGGTACAGATCAGCCGCACAAGCCCAGATCTCCAGCACGGACATGTCCAGCTTGCGGATCAGCGTGGGCGGGGCGCATTCCAGCGCGTAGCGCCAGGCGGCTTTGGCACCTTCTGGCATGTAGTCCGGAGGCTCGACCAGCAAGCCCTCAGGGATGGGCTCGTGGTAGTTGGTCCGGCATGGCTGCAAGGTCCCTTTGATCTGCTTGACTTGAGTCGGCAGTGGCTTGCGTCCACCCATAAATCACCCGCTTGGTTTGATGTTCATCTGATGCACTGCCTTTGCTGCAGGCTTTGGGGGATACCCCCCCTTGTTCAATTTGCACGCACAAAAATTTGCGCAGGCCAACGCATCTTGGGCGGCAGTCTGTAGAGATTCATCCCCCCTACCCCCTCAGGACGGGGTCACTGGCGCGAGGACGCGGTCTCTGAGGCGGTCTTCGCGTTGTGACAGGGCACGCACAGGCTCTGCAGGTTCGCTCGCTCAAAGCGCTCACCGCCTTCTTTGACTGGGACGATGTGGTCAACGACCTTGGCCGGTTGCAACAGCCCCTTGGCCTGGCACCTGCAGCAAAGCGGGTTATCCCGTAGCACTGCTGCACGGGTGTTGCGCCACCTGGCCGATTGATTGAAGCCCAGCTCCGTATCAAAACCTCTGCGCGCGCGGCCGTATTCACGGTGCACTTTCGACTGGTGATTGGTGCAGTACCCAGGCACGTTGAGCACCTGTGCGCAACCTGGGTATCGGCATGGAGTAGGCGCACTTCGCGGCATCTCAATCGTCTTTCAAGGAATAAGCGACAGCTTCAAAAATTGACTTGGCTTCACCTTGATTCAGAGCGTCAATCCATCACATTGGATGAACGAAAGGAACCAAGCCAATGAAACAAAACAAGGACCTGAACAAGCTGCTGGAGCAGATCGCTCTGAAACATTTCTTTATCGAAACGCTGGAGACACAGCACAGCGATCGCCTGGACTTCCACGACGTCTCGGTCTGGGCCGTCAAGAGCGCACTGGAGGCTGCTTACGCCGCAGGGAACGAAGCAGGAAAAAACACATCAACAACATCGAAAGACAAACAATGAAACTCACGGACACCCAACGCGCTCTGCTCGAAGCGGCTGCGCAGCATCCACAAAAGAAACTGACCAACTTCCCCGACACCCTCAAGGGCGGGGCTCGCATCAAGGTGCTGAGCTCGATGCACAACGCAGAACTCATCGAGCCAAGCGCCGCAGAGCCTGAGGTGTACGTGGCCACATCCACAGGGCTACAGGCGATTGGCATCACGAATCAAGCGCTGCGCGCCAAACGCGAAGGCACCAAGCAAGCCATACTGATTGAGCTTCTCACTCGCGCAGAAGGTGCGACACTGCCCCAGATGACCGAGGCCACAGGTTGGCAGGTCCACACGGTGCGAGGCGCCATGGCGGGCGCCCTCAAGAAGAAGCTGGGCCTGGAGATCACCTCGGACAAGCCAGTCGGCGCAGACCGCATCTACCGAATCACCAACCAAGCTGCCTGAGGCTCACATGAGAACCATGACCATCACGATTGAACGCAAGCCCCTGACCATCCATTTTGATGGCAAGGACATGCAAGTCGAAGAGCTCGGCATCCGTCTGCCCTTTGGCCGCAAGCCAGCGACCATGAGCGAGATCGCTGGCAGCGAAGACTGCACCGTCTACATCACCGAAACTCGCGAGATGGAGCCAGCAGAGTTCGACAGCTTTGCAGTGAACCTGCTCCAGTCTCGCGATTGGCTCAATGGCAAGGGCGGCTATTACGGAGATGGCAGGCTGTGTGTCGAAGTGCATGCACCCGGTCGCCCTTACCTCTTCATCGATCCCTCTGGGTCGAACTACGGCCGCTATTGCGCACGCCTTGGCTGATCAGTCTCCGCGAAGCGACAGATAAAAAAGATTTGATGAATCGCTTTACTTCATCCCCAAGTAGAGCAATGGAATGGACTCCTCCGCCCCGAAAGGGTTACGGTAGTGGCTCTATCACCAACCAGGAGACTCAGATGAAACAAATCGCTGTGATCGGGATCGATCTTGCCAAGAATGTTTTTCAAGT
>Ga0255166_1000125_pt1 | contig 37293 bp, 33 predicted proteins | sample Atl_Cont_RepC_8d_FD_186013 | JGI IMG/M metagenome (GOLD analysis project Ga0255166, IMG submission 186013) | Freshwater microbial communities from Altamaha River, Georgia, United States - Atl_Cont_RepC_8d | ecosystem: Environmental > Aquatic > Freshwater > River | place: USA: Georgia | collected...
GCCCTCTCCGCTGCGCTCACCAGCGGGGGCAACACCGCCGTGCAGACCACCGGCACCGGCAGCAACATCACCGTCGGGGCAGCCCTCACCAGTGCGGGCAACGTCAACCTCAACGCCGAGGGTGACTTGTCGCAAAGCGCCAGCGGTGACATCACCCTCACTGGCACCCAAAAGACTCTGGATGTGCAAGCCGGGGGCGTCATCACCATGGCCGATGGTGCCGTCAGCCAAACCCAATCGGGTGACGTGAGCTATCGCGCATTGAATGGTGACTTGGTGATCGGGCAGATCGTCACCCGCGTGACCGGCGACGCAACACCGTCCACCGTGACGTTGGAGGCTCTGAATGGCCGCATCCTGGATACCAACGACAACGGCGGCAACGACATCACCACCGACAAGTGGATCGCAACAGCCGGTTTCGGTATTGGCGTGAATGCGGACAACACACTCAATGCGCTGGAAACCGATGTCGTCAGTGCCAGCACCCGCAGCGACACTGGCAAGGTTCAGTTCGTCGATGTCGATGGCGTGCAGATCGACCGACCGGCAGGTCTGCCCGTCGATGCCCCCATTCAGTACCAAGACACGCTGACGGTGGTGTCCAAAGATTTCGATGTCAGCGACACCATGACGGGGCCACAAATCCAGATTCAGCCCCCGCTCCATGACGCGGCCGTGGACGATCAAGACCCGGATCTCTACGCCATCGTGGTGGGCGATCTGAACAACACGCCCACCAAGCGCATCGCCATCTCCTCTAGCGAAGTGCTGGATTTGCAGTTCGAAAGGATTGAGCTGGGCAACAAAGATCAGCCCTACCAGAAGGTCTTCCTCCAGACCGACTTGAGCAACCCCGACGACGTGCTGAATTTCCAAAGCCCACTGGTGGTCCTCAACACCCAGAACAACGGCAAGGTGGTTTTGTCGGGTCGCATCAATGCGCAAGGCATGGTCATCAACGGTGCCGGTCACACCACCATCGCCAACCAGGCCGATGTGTTCATGACCGACGACTGGACCCTCAACGACGCTTTGCTGGTGACGGGCGACTCTGTGCTGGAGCTGCAGCACAGTGATACGGGCGTGAACACGCTGGCCATCAACGGCGATATCACGGTGGAAGCCGGCCAGACCCTGACACTGATGGCCGATCAGATCAATCTGGGCGTCTTCCTGGGCGACAACACGCCCACCATCACCCTGAAATCGGGCGCCAAGCTGATCCTGGCCACCGATGACCTGAACATCGACGGCCTTGTGGTGCTGGACAACCAAGGGGGCACGATTGAGCTGCGCGGCGCTCCGCTGGCTGCAACCGTGGACCATCAGACAACGGGGATCAACACACTGGGGCAAGCCAACTACAAGACGGGTAACTTTGCCCTGTCGATGGGCAGCCTGGATCAGTTCTCACGCTGGGCAGCGTCGGACACCGTCACGCCGCCGTCGCACATCACCATCGGCGATGCGACCACCACCACCACCGTCCTCAGTCCGTCTTTGTGGAATCGTCTGTCCGACACGGTCATCGAGCTGCAAGGCACCAGCGTGGCGCTGGGTCACAGTGACCACCCGGTGTGGTTGCTGCAAAACGACGCGGTGATCCAGGCCACCACTGGCAACGTCGTCCTGCATGTGGACCTGACCTCCCAGAACGACCTCTCCGTGGTGGCGCGCACCGGCAGCATCACCATGGATGTCGGCACGCGCGTGGTGTCCAACGCCTCCGTGGCGCTGAGTGCTGGTCAGGGGCTGACCCTCGGACAGATTCAATCGGAGTCGCGGGTCAACCTCGTGAGCGCCAGCGGCACGGTTCAATCGGTCAGCAACAACCCCGCACGGGCAGCCGATGTGCGTGCAGCGGAAATCAGTTTCTATGGCACGGGTCCCTCCACGGCCACTGGCGATGCTGACCGTGCACTGCGTGTGACCGCCGACAACCTGCATGTGCAAGGACCGAATGGGGTCACTTTGCGCAGTGCCAGTGCCAGCGGGATGAGCGTGTTCCGACTGATCAATCAGCAGGGCGTGTATCAGCAAGTGGCCATCGTTGGCGACCTGCCACAAAAGGTGGTGGTCGCGCAAAGCGTCATCAGCGCCGTGGCGGATCAATTGCGTCAAGGCAGTAGCCTGTCCAGCATCCGCAACCACGCTGATTTCGCTGGCTACAGCTGGACGCAGCCCGGTGTCACCTGGAGCAACAGCGCGACGCATTCATACCTGACCGAATTTAGATCCAAAGTTCAAAGCCTCAACGGTAACCACTGGGACGACAGCTTGTTGAACGATTTGGTGCTGGGTTCGTTCGATACGATCAACAGCAGTCTTGATCTAATGGTTTGATGTTATTTCAATGATTTTAATTGCATACAAAAACACCAATTCATTTAATTCAACGCATTTTTTAACGCACCTAGAATCCTTGGATCAATTCGGCGGGTGTTGATGGCGGCCATCAACATCACCGTCATCCCTCTTTTTGGAGCTTCTCAATGTTTGAAAACATTGTCCCGGTCACCCCGGATCGCCATAAAAACAAAAAGGTGCGCAACACCACCGACTTTCACTTTGCGTCGGGTTTTCACATCGCCTACATCACGCTGCACGAGTTCGCGCGTGCCGCATCGATCTACCCCATCGTGTTTCTGGAAGACAAAGCCAAGGACGCGTTTCGTCCGGTGGTGCTGATGGGCCTGCAATCGAGCGAGAACCTGTTTGTGGCCCCCGATGGTGGCTGGCGTGCCTCCTACATCCCCGCCATGATCCGTCGCTATCCGTTTGCGTTGGGCAAGGCCGGGACGGAAGGCAAATACCTGATCTGCATCGATGAAGACAGCGACTTGCTCAGCGACACCGAGGGCTCGCCACTGTTTGATGACAACGGTGCCCCGACGCAAGTCATTGAGAACGTCAAGCGCTATCTGACCGAGCTGCAGCAGATGGACTTGCTGACCGCCGACTTCAACCGCTTTCTGGTGGAACACAACCTGCTGACGCCGCTGAACATGCGGGTCAACACCGCCGAACAGGCGCGCAACATCACCGGCTGCTACGTCATCAACGAAGAGCGTCTGTCCAACTTCTCCGACGCGCTGTTCCTGGAGATTCGCCGCAAGGGCTATCTGCCGGCCATTTACGCACACTTGGTGTCACTGCCGCAGATCGAACGCCTGGTGCAGTTGCAAAAAGAACTGACGGCTGCGCCGCCAACCGTGGCCGAGCCGGTCGCGGCGGCCCCGGCGCCGCGCAAGCGCAAAACCACCCCCAAGCACTGAGCGCGCGAGGTTTTGTCATGCGCGTTGTAGTGGCCTCGTTGGCCCTGGCGGTGATGTGTCATCCTGCCGGCGCCCAACCGCAGGCACCGGCCCCTGCAGGAGCGACATCGCCCGCAAGCGCTGCCCCCGCCCCTGCGCCCCGGACCCTGAACCTGGATGCGATTTCCCTGACCCAGGCCCTGACCTTGCAAAGTCTGGAAGTGGCTTATGCCAAGGAATCGGCCTCCATCGCGCAGGCCTTGGCCCAAGCTGAGGCGGCGCTGTACGAGCCTGTGCTGTTCGTCAACGCCAAGCGCTACGGCACCAACCGCCAGCGTGCCGCCGACGAAAAATACTATTTCCTCAGCAGCGAGCCCACCTTGATCGAATACGGCCGCAGCGCCGAGGCCGGTGTGCGTCAACGGGTGCCCAGTGGCGGTGACCTGAGTCTGTCGGTTCGCAACACGCGGCGCGAGAACAACATCCTGCCCAAGTCGACGCCCCCGGTCACACTCGAACTCAATTCGGTGCTGGCCTTTTCCTACAAGCAGCCGCTGTGGCGTGGCTTTGGCACCGCGGTCACCGAGACCGATCGCCGGGTGGCCCAGCGCGAAGCCGAGGTGGCCCAGTGGCAGTTCCGCCAACAGCTGCTGAAGGTGGTGGCCGAGGGCTTGTCCACCTTCTGGCAAGCCGCTGCCGCCGCGGAGATCACGGCGCTGCGCAGCGAGTTGATGAAGAACAGCGAGGCGCTGGTCATCGCCATCCGTGAGCGTGCACAAGCCGGCAAGCTCGCACCGCGTTCGGTGACCGAGATGGAGCGCCTCTTGCTGACGCGCCAGGCCGAATACCACCGCGCTCGGCAGACCGCCGACGACCTGTCCATCAAGTTGCTCAGCGCGCTCAATCTGCCCCAAGCGGAACTCGAACGCCTGAAGCTGAGTTTCACGCCGCCCGCCCTGCCTCGCACGGCAGCGACCGACGACACCGACGCCTTGCTCGCGCAATGGGCCCCCTACCAGGTGGCGAAGCTGCGCAAGGAGCAAGGGGACATCCGCCTTAATTACGCACTGAATCAAAGCCGTCCTGCGGTCGATCTCACCCTGTCGTATTCGCCCACCGGTCTGGCCGACCGCTATGGCTCGTGGGACGTGATGCGCAGTGGCCGCTATGCCGAATGGTCGGTGGGCCTGAGCATCGAAATGGGGGCCTTTGGCAACCAAAAGCCCACCCGTCAGGCGCAGGCACAGGCCCAGCGCGTGACGCAATCGGAGCTGGAGATCGAGGCGGTGCGCACCGCTTTTGTCAACGATCTGAGCAACAAGCGTTTCGGCGCACAACGCGCCGAGCAAGAAGTTGCCGCCTTGGCGCAAGAAGTGCGGTTGCGCCAGCAATACCGCGATGAAGAAAAAGAACGTTTTGACATCGGCACTGGTTTGCTGAGCCAATGGACGCAGGCCGAACTCGATCTGGCCGAATCCCGCATCCGCTGGACCGAGGCCTTCAGCCGCCTGCAAATCGCCCGCGTGTCCCTGCTGTTGGCCGAAGGCAGCTTGCTCGGTGTCCACGGTGTCGAATCCCTTCCCCCTGCCCAGCCATGAAACGATCTATGAGCCCACGCCTGTTTTCACCCGCGCGCCCGTGGCAAGGTGTTGTGTGGATGGCCGCCCTGAGCGCCGCACTGCAAAGCCCCGTCTGGGCCGCCGACGTGGTGGGGCTGGTCTACCCGATCATGGACATCCAGCTCAGTGTGCAGACCACAGGTTTGGTGCACCGCGTGCACGCCAAGCTGGGGCAATCGGTCAAAGAGGGTCAAACCCTGCTCGAACTCGACACCAGCGCACAAAGCTTGGAGCTCAAGCGGCGCACCATCATCGCCCAGGACATGAGCGAGTTGGAGTCGACCCGCACGCGCGCCAAGGTGTACGGCGAGATGTACCGCATGAACGAGGCCGCCGCGCGCGCCACGCGCTCGATCTCGCAAGAAGAATTGCTCAAGCTGCAACTCGACAAGGTCAGCGCCGAGGGCCGCGCTCAGCAGCTGGAAGCGCAAAAGCAGCGCGAGGTGGTGGAGCGCGACCAGGCCCGCGTCGAGTTGACGCAGAAGTCGATCCGCGCGCCCATCCAGGGCGTCATCGCCGACATCTTGATCGACCCGGGCGAATGGGCCAAGCCGGGCGATGTGGTGATGCGGCTGGTGGACACCAGCCAGGTCGATTTGCGCATGCACTTGCCCCCCACGGTGGCGGTCAGCTTCAAGGTTGGCGAGAAAGTGCGTGCCCAGTTTGAAACCGGTCGCGGCAGCAGCGTCGCTGGCGAAGGGGCGGTGTTTTTTGTCTCGCCGGTGGCCGATGCCGCCAGCGGTCTGGTGGATGTGCGGGTGCGCTTCCCCAACCCCAAAGGCCAGATCCGCGCTGGCTCCAAGGGCAGCATTGCCAACGGCGACCCCGACGCTGGCAAAACACGCTGAAAGGCTCACCGATGTCGAACGTCCCGGCCGTCTCCTCCCTGCGCCCTGCCGAACTGATCGAGGCTTTGCTGGGGCTGCTCGCGGCCCCGCGCCAGGACGACTTTCACCACCGCTACAGCGAATTGGTGCAGCAACTGTGTCAGGCCGATGGCGTGGTCCTGTGCCAGTTGTCAGGCGCCGACGCCCGCCCGCTCGCCCGGGTGGGCGATGCCGCAGCAGTCGACGCCTTGTCGCAAGGGGCAATGCCCGCACTGTGGGCGGCCTGCCAGACCGAGGGGTATGTGCACGACACGATCTCGCGCGCCGATGGCAGCCCGCTGGTGCGCTTGGGGGTGCGGCTGATCGCCGAACAACCCACCCTGCTGTTGCTGGCCTTCGCCGACAAGCAAAAGGCCCACCTCAAGGAAGCCCTGGTGCGCGCCATGCTGGTCAAGGACATCCGCAGCGCGCCTGCAGCAGGCGCCGGGGCGGCCAGTGACACGGCGGCTTCGCCCGAGATGCTGGAGTTGCTGGCCCTGGCCTCGCAGGTCATGCAAGCCCCGCAGTTCAGCCAGGCCGCGCTGACCCTGGTCAATGGCCTGGTGCGCCAACTCGGTCTGCGCCAATGTGCCCTGTGCTGGCGTCGGGGCGACGAGGCGGAGCTGGTGGCGATCAGCCACATCGAGCGCTTCGAGAAAACCTCGCCCCTCGTGCATGAATTTCAAAAGGCCGCGCAAGAAGTGCTGGTGGTCGATCGCCTCGTCGAGGTACCCGCGCATGCCCAATCGGTCAACATCGACGGCGTGGAAGACGCCAACCTGCCGCCCGCGCACCTGGCCCTGATGCAGACGCTGCAAGCCCCCGCCGGGCTGCTGGGCGTGCCCGTGCGCGACCGCAGCGGCCAGACGCAGGCGGTGGTGTTTTGCCTGCCCGAGCGCGAGGCGCTGGCGCCCAAGGACATCAACCAGTTGCTGCTGATGCTGGAGCTGGTGCTGCCCAAGCTGCAAGCCAGTCGGCAAGCCAGCCTGGGCTGGATCCGGCGCTGGCAGGCCTTCATGCTGCCGCACCTGCAACGCCTGCTGGGCCCTGGACAACCGTGGCTCAAGTTCTGGACCGCGGTGGGTTCGCTGGTGCTGCTGATCCTGCTGCTGGGGCGTTTTCCCTACAGCGTCGAGGCCACCGCGCAACTGACCACCGACAGCACGCGCATCCTGACCTCGCAAAACGATGGCCGCCTGCTCGATGTGTTGGTGGACATGGGCGATTGGGTGCAAGAGGGTCAGGTGCTGTCGCGCCTGGACACCATCGAGCTGCGCCAGCAGGAGCTGGAGATCCGCTCGGAGATGCAGCGCTTCCAGGCCGAAGAAGACAAGGCCCGCGCCGCCGGTGCGCTGGCCGATTTGCAAGTCTCGTATTTCAAGCGCGAGCAATCGCAGGCGCGGCTCAAGCGCGTGCAGTACCTGTTGGAACAAGCCGAGATCAAGGCACCCTTCGAAGGGGTGGTGGTCGAGGGTGAGCGGCGCAACCTGCTGGGCTCGTCCGTGCGACGCGGCGACAAGCTGTTTCGCGTGGCCAAGGTCGAGAACCTGTACGTGGTGCTGCAAGTGCCCGAGCGCGATGTGCGCGACGTGTTCAATCAGGCCCACGGCCGCCTGGTGCTGTTGAGCCAGCCGGGCAAGGAAATCCACTTCCGCATCGCCAACTTCGTCCCCATGGCCCAGGTCAAAGGCGAAGAAGGCAATCAGTTCCTGGTCAAGGCCATGATCGAAGACCCGGTGCAGGACTGGTGGCGTCCCGGCATGACCGGCCTGGCCAAGGTGGACGTGGGCAGTCGCAACATCGGTTGGATCTTGCTGCACCGTGTGATCGACACCTTGCGCCTGAAGTTCTGGCTGTGACGGTCTGAGAGCACACACATGTCCTCTGGAGCCATCTACAGCGACGCCTGGTACAAGATCGCCGGCGCGCATGTCTGCCTGCTGCCCGGGGTCAAGGCCACGCCGCAAAGCTACCGAGGGCAGAGTTGGGTGGTGCTGGAAGACGCCTACAACCACCGCTTCTTTCGCGTCACGCCCACGGCCTATGCGTTCCTGAGCACCCTCACCCCAGCGCAAACCCTGGACGAAGCCTGGCAGGCCTATCTGGCGCAACACCCGACACAGGCACCGGGACAAGAGGAGGTGGTGCAACTGCTGTCGCAACTGCACGTCTCCAACCTGCTGTATTTCCGCGACGCCTCCGACGACCACGAGATCGATGCCCGGGTGCGCAGCAGCCGACGCAAAGAACTGACGGGCAAAGTGCTGTCGTTCCTGTATTTCCGCATCCCCCTGTGGAACCCCAACGCCACGCTGGAGCGGATGGACGAGTGGGTGCGACGCATCCCCGGCTGGAGCATCGCCGTGGTGTGGTCGGTGGTCATGCTGCTGGGACTGGGCGCGGTGCTGACGCGCTGGGACTTGGTGGCCGACCGCAGCCAGGGGGCCTTCGCCTGGGCCAACCTGCCCTGGCTGTATGTGTGTCTGGCGGTCATGAAGGTGGTGCACGAGATGTGCCACGGCATGGTCTGCAAACGCTTTGGTGGACGCGTTCACACCCTGGGTGTGATGCTGTTGGTGACCACGCCCCTGCCCTACATCGACACCACGGCGAGCTGGGCTTTCCCCAACAAATGGCACCGCGTGCTGGTGAGCCTGGCGGGCATGCTGGCCGATCTGTTCATGGCCGCCCTCGGTGCGGTCGTGTGGGCCAACACCGGGCCGGGACTGGTCAACAGCCTGGCCTTCAACGTCATGCTGATCGGTTCGGTGTCGAGCCTGCTGTTCAACGGCAATCCGCTGCTGCGCTTTGACGCCTACTACGCCTTGGCCGATGTGCTGGACATCCCCAACTTCTATCAAAAGGCCCAGCAGTACTGGTACTACCTGGCAGACCGTTACCTGCTGGGCAGCCATGCCGCCGTGTCGCCGGTGGACATCGAGAGCGAGCGCAAGTGGCTGCTGATGTACGCCCCCGTGAGTCTGGTCTACCGCCTGCTGGTGTCCTACGCCATCGTGCTGTTCGTGATGGACCTGTGGTTCGGACTGGGCCTGTTCATGCTGGTGCTGACGCTGGGCACCCTGATCGGCATGCCCACCTGGCGTGCCATCCAGCACCTGACGGGGCCGAAGGTGCAGGCGCATCGCCTGCGCGCCCTGGGCGTGACGGGGGGCATCGTGGGCGGCTTGGCGCTGCTGGTGTTCGTGGTGCCGTTCCCCTACACCCTCAACGCCAGTGGCGTGGTGCAGTACAGCCGCCATTCGGTGCTGTATGCCCCGACCGATGCACGGCTCGCGCGTGCCGTGCTGGGCAACGGCCAGCGTGTGGAAGCCGACACCGAGCTGATGTGGTTCGACACCAGCCTGATCGATCTGGAGATCGAGCAAGCCGAGATGGAGCGGGAGGAATTGATCGCCCAGGAACGCCAGGCCCTGTTCAACCGGCTCTACGACCGCATGCCCCTGCAAGAACAGATCGAGGCCAAAGAACAACGGGTGCAGGACCTGCGACGCAAACGAGACCGAATGACCGTGCGGGTGAACCACCCGGGCCACTACGTCACCTTGGAAGGCCACGAGCGCATCGGCACCTGGATCACCATGGGCAAAGAGTTGGGCCATGTGCTCGACACCGAATCGGGCTTTCAGTTCGTCGCCATCATTCCGCAAGAGAGTGCCCGCGAATTGTTTGGCGAGTCACTGGGTGGCTTGCGACTGCGCCTGTCGGGTCAGGCCGACCAGACCTTCCGGCCGCAGAAGATGACGGTGCTGCCCTACCAGCGGCAACGCTTGCCGTCCGTCGCGCTGGGCTGGCTCGGTGGCGGCGAGATCGCGGTGACCAACGACGAGTCGCACGGCGAGAAGGCCTCGGAAGAGTTCTACGAAATCCGCTTGCCCATTCCCACCGACTCGAGCGCCGATGCGGTGTTGGTGCATGGTCAAAAGGGGATGCTCAACATCGAGCTGCCTTCCCGCACCCTGTTCGCGCGCTTGAGCCAGGCGCTGCGTCAGCTGGTGCAAAAACGCTATCGGCTGGGCTGAGGCATGTCAGACGGACTGGCACGCGAGCAATGGCACCCACCGCGGGATCGGCTGGCCGAGCGCGACCCGCTGTCCCTGTGGCGCGCGCGCTGGGCTTTGTGGCGCGGCGATGTCGAGCGCCAGGGCCTGGCCTCGGTGCAACAGGTCAAACACATCAGCGACGAGGTGCGCACGCTGTCGCAGGAGGAACTGGCCCAGACCATTCGGCGCTTGTCGGTGCAATTGCGTTTTCTGGGTGACGCCACGCCGGGTCACCACCGCCCAGACTGGGTGGCCGTGCGCGACCGCTTGCTGGCTGGCTGGTGCGACATGGCGCGGCGGGTGCTGGGCATGTTTCCCCACGACACCCAGATCCGGGCCGCTGTCGAAATGCACAACGGCTACTTGGTGCAGCTGGCACCGGGTGAAGGCAAGACATTGGCGATTGGTTTGACCGCCGCCTTGTATGCCTGCGCGCAACGGCCCTGCCACATCATCACGGCCAACGACTACCTGGCCGATCGCGACGCCGAATTGATGCGCCCCCTGCTGGCCACCGCGGGTTTCCGCACCGCCGCCATCACCGCCGAGACACCGCCGACCGAACTGTCGCAGCGCTACGGCGCGGACGTGGTGTACGCGACGGGCAAGCAATTGCTGGCCGACTTCTTGCGCGACCAGATCGTGCTCGGCGGCGAGAAGGACCCCATCCGACGCCGACTGTGGGAGATGCAGCGTCCCAGTGGGGCCCAGCGCCCGGTGACCCGGGGCTTGTGGGTGGCCATCATCGACGAGGCCGACAGCGTGCTGATCGACGAGGCCACCACACCCCTCATCATTTCGTCGGCCCAAGACAACCCGATGCTGATCGACGCCGTGATCGCGGGCAAGAAGATTTTCGAGAGCATGCAAGAGGGGCGCGACTTCGTGGTCAAGACCGAGCCCGTGGTGGACATCCGCTTCACCGAGGCCGGCAAGGATCGCATCAACGAACTCACCTACCTGCTGCCACCGTTCTGGCGCTTTCCCGATCGGGCGCAAGGCGTGGTCTCGCTGTCGGTGATGGCCCGCTACGCCTACCAGCGGGATCGCCATTACCTGATCGACGACGATGGCAAGGTGGTGATCGTGGACGAGAAGTCCGGTCGCGTCATGGCCGGTCGGTCCTGGAGCCATGGCATCCACCAGGCGATCGAAGCCATGGAGGGCCTGGAGTTGAGCAGTCCGCCGCAAACCCAGGCGCGCATGACCTTTCAGACTTTTTTCAACCGCTACCACCGCCTGTGCGGGGCCAGCGGCACGCTGCAAGGCATCGACCGCGAGCTGCGCGACACCTACGGCGTGCTGGTGGTGTCCCTGCCCCCACGTGTCCCCAGCCAACTGCGCTTGGAGCCCTTGCGCGTGTTTGCCGACAAGGCGCAGCGCTTGGCCGCTTTCGTCGACGAGATCCAGCGCTGCCAGGCGCAAGGCATGGCCTTGCTGATTGGCACGCGCAAGATCGCCGACACCGAGCAAATTTCCACCGAGCTGGACCGCCTGGGCATTGCGCACCAGGTGCTCAACGCCAAACACCACGCCGAAGAAGCCGACATCGTCAAGCAAGCGGGCCGCCCCGGCGCCGTGACCGTCTCGACCAACATGGCGGGGCGCGGCACCGACATCCAGTTGCAGCCGGGCTGCCTGGAAACTGGCGGTCTGCGGGTGCTGGTGTTCGAACCGCACGAAGCCACACGCATTGAATGGCAGCTGTATGGTCGCGCCGGGCGCCAAGGGGCACCGGGCTCGGCGGCAGCGTTCATCTGCTTGTTGGATGAATTGCCCGTCAAGGCACTGGGCCCCGTGTACGAGCAGTTGCTGCCCACGCTGCAACCCTTTTTGCTGCGCCCGAAGTTGGCACAAGTCCTCATGCGACTGGCGCAGTGGCTCACGCAGTCCAAGGCCATGCGCCAACGTCTGCAACTGGCCGAACGCGAGCGTGCGGTGGCCAAGCAGCTGTCCTTTTCTGAATAACCCCCTGGAGCATCGCCATGCCCTTCGTCAAGATCAACGGCATCACCTACGATTTCGAAACGCTCAGCGAGGAGTTGAAGAACCACCTCAAGCACCTGGCGTTCATCGATGCCGAGATCGAACGCCTGGGCTTGCAAATGAATGTGCTGCGCATCTCGCGCGAAGCGATTGGCCGCGAGCTCGACAGCGCCGTGCTGCGCCAAGAACTCAACCAGCCCCAACCCGCGGGTGAACCACCGCAAGGCTCGGCATGAGCACGCCGGAGTTCCAGAGCCTCAGTCCGCCCGAGCTGCCGCAGGTCGAGCAGTGGCTGAGCCGGCTGCGCCTCAAGCAAGGCATGGACGAGGCACGCCGCGCCATCCTGGCACTGTCGCGGCGTTACCCGCAGGAAGCGGGCTTGCAAGAGTTGCTGCAATGGCACGACGCCTGCTGGTGGCAAGACATCCACTTTGGCGACATCCGCCTGGAGCGCCGTGGTTCCAAGCACTTCGAGTTCCTGTGGTCCGTGGTGCTCAACCGCGAATTCGCCGCCAACCTCAAGCAGATCCCCAGCGACCTCAACCCCAAGGACTTGCTGCATGTGCTGACCCAAGACGAGATCGGGCTGATTCCCCGCAACCGCGCGATCCACTGGGTGGTGTACCAAGGCGACACGCCCATCGGCTTGTCGATGTTCGTCAACATCCACTTCAAGAACCGCACCGCCGAGCAGATCATGGGCATCTTGCCGGGCTACGACAACTCGTTCAACGTGGCCGACGCCTACTTCTCCAGCCTGCTGTTTGCCTACAACGCCCTGGGGCTGAACAAGGTGCAAGGCGTGATCTACCGCTCCAACGCCAAGACCGCTGTGCTGCAAGAACGCTTTGGCTTTCAGCGCGAAGGTGTGCTGCGCGAAGCGGTCTGGGACGAGGAGCAGCAGCGCTACGAGGACCTGATCCAGATTTCCCTGCTGCGCAGCGAATTCGACGTCAACCGCTTCATCCAGCGCTACATCGGTCGCTACCCGCGCATGCCCTGGCTCATGCAGCGTCAGTCCTGGCCGCGTTTTCCGTTGCGAGAATTTCAGGAATGAACTGGGCGATGTAGCTCAGCTTCAGATCGAACGAGATGACGATGCGCTCGCGCTGGCCCTGATGCTGCACCTGGTGCAGGTAAGGCCCGCCATCTTTGAACGCCAGCAGTTCGCCCTCGGTCCAGGTCACGGTCTCGTCCCCCACCGTCATGCGACAGCCCGGGTCTTCCACCAAGCACAGGTGGATGCGCAAAAAGTCCGGCGTCCAACCCCGGTGCGGGTTGATGACCGAGCCCGGGATGAGCCGGCTCACAAACACATTGCGCAGATCACCTTGTTGCTCCAGCTCGGTGATGAGACTGGCCGTCACCGGCAACTGGGCCCGAAAGCTGGCCACCAGCGGTGCCATGTTGAAGCTCAGGTTCTTGCGCGACAGCTCGATGTGTTCGCCCTGAAAAATCGACAGCGGAAAGGCATCCCAGGTGTTGTTGTAGAGATTGGCGTACTTGGGGTACGGCATGAAAGGCCGAAAGCGCGCGATGAACGGCAGGACCTCGGCGCGGATGGCCTCGGCCTTGGCCTTCAAGGTCTGGCACCACGGCACGCGCGGCAAGGCATGGGTCCAAAACGGCGGCTCGCGCGGCGGCGTGGGCTCAGAAGGGCTGGCAACAGCGTGTGGGTCCATGCGATTCACCAATACAACAACAACTCGTCATGCAACAACACCCCATGCCCTTGCAGCATGATGCGGGGTACGTCACTGGGTGTGGGATGCAGCACCGCCTGGTGCTGATGCAAACCATCGTGGACCACCATCTGGCCCAACTGGTAGGGGTGGACCGAGGGACCGGCGTCGTCCCAGATCTGGAGCCCGCTGCCCGGCGGCAGCGACAGAGGCAGCGTGAACGTGATCACCTGATCGGCCTGGAAATCCTGCTGTGGGAACACCTTCATGAACTGCAAATCGCGGTGCACGCTGGCCACCTCGGCCGCAAACGCCGGGTGCGGCAGGTGAATGTGAAAGCCGGGCAAGGCCGCTTGCGTCGGCACGTAGCGGGCCGGGCGTTGTAGGTGCTGCGACAAGGCGCGGCGGTTGATGTCCAGCAAGGCCTCGAAGTGCTGGCTGAGCACTTGGTTGTTGTGCTGACGCAGAACGGTGGAGTGGTAACTCGGCGGCAGGCCGCGCGATGACCCGTCGGAGACAGCATCCAGATAAGCCGCCAACCCGAGGGTGTAAAAAGGCAACCGCGCATGACGCGCTGTCCATTGCCGACGCAAGGCCATCACTTGTTGGGCCCAGTGGGCACAGGCCTCGGGCGCGAGAACGTCAAACTGCTCTAACTGCATGAGAACTCATTGGTCGGGTGCACAGTTTATTAGACTTGCCCCGGAAATCCCTGTTTGCGACACATGACGGCCCCTCTGACCTCCCCTGAAACACGCGACCACACGCCCGTGGTGATCGTGGGCGCTGGCCCCACCGGCCTGGTGCTGGCCCACTTGCTGGGCGTGCAAGGCGTTCGCACCCTGCTGATCGATCGCGAGGCCGGCACCGTCGGCGAAGCGCGTGCGGTCACCATCGACGACGAAAGCCTGCGCAGCATTCAGGCCACCGGGCATCTGGACGCGGTGCTGCCCCACATCACCCAAGGCTATGGTGTGCACTACTACTCGTGGCGGCAGCGGCTGTTTGCGCGCATCGACCCGACGGTGTGCGAATACGGTTACCAGCGGCGCAATGCCTTTCGCCAGGACGTGCTGGTGCGCCAGTTGTGCGAGCGACTGACGCTGCAGCCCGACGTTCAGGTGCGCTTTGAACACGAGCTGCTGTCCTTGGAACAAGGCGAGGATGGCGTGGTGCTGCACATGAACACGCCGACCGGCCCATGCACCTGGACGTGCGACTGGCTGATCGCCTGCGATGGCGGACGCAGCCGCATCCGTGAGCAACTGGGCATCGCGTTGGAGGGCAACACCTTTGGAGAACGCTGGCTGATCGCCGACTTGCAGGGTCGTGCGTCGAGCTTTCGCCACACCCGCACGTATTGCGACCCGGTGCGCCCGACCATTCGCCTGCCCGGCCCCGACGGCACGGTGCGCTACGAGTTCATGCTGCATGCGCATGAGCAAGCCGAGGACGTGCTCGACGAGGCGCGTGTGCGCGAGTGGATTCGCTGGCGCGAGCCCGCCGACACGGGCATTCGACTGGTGCGCAAAGTGGTCTACACCTTCCACGCCCGCGTCGCTCAACGCTGGCGCGTGGGCCGTGTGCTGCTGGCGGGCGACGCCGCGCACCTGACGCCACCGTTTGCGGGCCAAGGCATGAACAGCGGCGTGCGCGATGCCACCAACCTGGCCTGGAAACTCGCCGCCGTGGTCCACGGCCACCAACCCGCGACCTTGCTCGATAGCTACGAACAAGAGCGCAAGCCCCACGCCTGGGCCTTGATTCGCATGGCGCTGCGCATCGGCGCGTTCATGCAACCCAAGTCGCGCCTGGGCGCGGCCTTCACACAAGGCCTGCTGCGGCTGGTGTGTCTGTTGCCAGCGGCGCGGGACTACATCCTGCAACTCAAGTTCAAGCCCAAGCCGCGCTTCGCCCAAGGCTTCTTTGTGCCCACGACCGCACCGCAGGCCGCCATTCCCGCCGGTCAGTTGATGACACAGCCCCCGATGCAAGCGCGCAACGGCGCAACGGTGCTGCTCGACGATGCGCTGGGCCACGGCTTTGCCGTGCTGCGTTGGTCAGACGGCATCGATCTGCGCGATGCCGCGTGGCCGCCGCAGGTGCGGGTGATCGATGTGCTGCGCCGTGAGGACGACTTTCTGCCCACGCACAGCGAAGGCGCGTTGCTGCGCGATGTCAGCGGCGAGATCGCGCGCGTGCTCGACAGCGCAGGGGCGCAAGCCGTGATCCTGCGCCCAGACCGATACGTGTTCGCGTATGTGTCCACCGGGCAGGAGTTGCAACACGCGCTGCACGCCCTGAGCGCCAGCACCTGACACCCGCCCTTGTTCGCTGGCTGCGCCGACGCTTATTTCTGCGGTGCCATCCAGGTGGCCTTGAGATTTTTCATGTTGGCCTGCAAGGGGGCAAAGGGACCGTATTTGTGCTGATCCGCCGAGGCACCGTCCACGTACGGGGCAAAGGCGGCATCCACCGGTTTGTTCCAACGTGCGGGGAAGTCACGCTCAAGGTGGGCTTTGGCTTTGCGAGGTTGGCTCAGGACGAACGCGGCCACGTCATAGGCCTCATCGTTGCTGAGCTGCGGTTGGGCCTGGCTGGCACCCAGGGGCATGTTGTTCTTGATGAAAGACGCTGCGGTGAGCAGGCGATTCATGCCAGCGCCAGTGTTGAAGGTGTCGTTGCCCCACAACGGCGGAAACACATAGCCGGTGGCACTGCCGACGGCACCAGCGCGCACGCCCTGCCCTTTGTCACCGTGGCAACTGGCGCACTTTTCCCGATAGATGCCCTCGCCCACAGCCACATCGGCACGCCGATCCGGGGCCTTGAAAGCGGGCAAGCCCTGACCCTCGACCTTCCCACCCGTGGGCACGCCCCTGGACAGAAAGTGAATGTAGGTCACAAAGGCCTTCATCTCGCGGCCATCGAGTGGCAGAGGTTTGCCCGCCATGCTGCGCTCCATGCAACCGTTGACACGTTCTTCGATGGTGCTGACCTCGTCTTCACGGCCCCGGTACTGCGGAAACGCGGCATGCGCCCCCACCCAGGGCATGGCGAACGGCTTGGTGGCCGAGTTCTCGTGACACGACACACAGGCCAGGTTGTTACCCGCGTAACGCATCTTGGGATTTTTGGCCTCAGGACCGATGTAGGCAAAGCTGCGTTCGGTCAGCTCCTTGCCATAGCGCACCAGACGGCCGTAGTGATCATCGGGCAGACCCGAAACGTCGTAAGTGTCGGGGGCGCCGATGGGACTGGGCTTGGCCGGTTCTTGCGCCATCACCACCGTGGCCCACAAGGCCAGACCGACCACTTGAAATTTTGAAATTGTTGTCATGCGGAAACTCCCTGAGCATTGAAATGGTTGTTGCTCATTTATTAATTAAGCAACAGCTTATATTATGGCCGCGACGCAGCCGTTAGGGGTGCAAAGTTGACGCTCAGCGTCGGATGTTGGCTGCGCCGCTCAGAAAGTCGCAGGCGTGTTGACCCAGAGCACACGGGCCACGACCTGGCCTGGGTTGCGATAGCCGTGCGGCACCTGGCTGGAGAAGGTGAACGCATCGCCGGCTTGCAGCAGATGGCGTTCGTCGCCGAGCACCAGCTCCAGGGTGCCTTCCAGCAGATAGCCCACCTCCTCGCCCGCGTGCACGATCTGGCCGTCGGTCTCCGTCCCCGGCTGGACGATGTGGATGTTGGCCTGCAACAGCCCACCGCGCTGGGCCAGCACCAGACGCTCCAGCGCAATGCCGCCGCCCGTTTGCATCACAGGGCGTCGCCCTTGGGGCAGCACCGGGCCTTGCAGGGGCGCGTCTTCGCGCGTGAGCGCGGCGATGTTGGTGTCCAGCGCCACGGCGATGCGGTGCAACATGGCCAGCGAGGGCGAGGCCTGACCGTTTTCGATCTTGGAGATGAGGCTCTCGGAGCAGCCGGCCCGCTCGGCCACTTGGGTCATCGTCAGCTTGGCCACATGGCGGGCGTGGCGGATCTGCACCCCCAGCATGGCGGTGGGACGCAGGGCCTCGGCGCTGGCCGCAACGGTCTTCGTTGCAGCTTTCGTTGCAGCTTTCCTGGCGGCCTTCTGGGGGGGCTTCGTTGCGGCTTTGCGGGGCGCGCGCGGCGGCTTCGCGGTGGTGGACATGCGCAAATGCTACTGCGTCAAGCGTTGGCCAACGACGTGACCGCGTGGGCCAGTGCCTGCGCGCCCAGCACGAGGTCGGCGGCCGCGGTGGCTTCGGCGGCGTTGTGGCTGATGCCATGCTGGCTGGGCACAAACAACATGGCGGTCGGGCAGTGATCGGCCAGGTACATGGCATCGTGGAACGCGCCCGAGGTCAGCTCGATGGGGGCAGCCCTTCCCGCCAGCGCACTGGCCTGGGCGCAGGCCTGTTGCACCACCGCCGTCATGCTGGGCGGGAAGTGGGTGGGTGCACGGGCAAAGATGGGCGTCAGCTCGACACCCGTGTGGCCGTTGGTGCTGTGCAAGACCTCGCGCATCGCTGCATCGAAGGCATCGAGCACCGCTTCGTCCACACAGCGCATGTCGATGGTGAACTCGACCTCACCGGGAATGGTGTTGATGGAGTTGGGCCCCACCACCCAACGACCCAGGGTGAGGCGCAAGCCACGGGATCGGTGCTGCGCCGCCTCGGCATAGAGGCGATGCGCCATCTGGATGCAGGCGGCCATGGCATCGGTGCGACTGTCCATGGGCGTGGTGCCCGCATGGGCCGCCACACCGCTGACCTTGACGCGGTACCAGCGCACGCTTTGAATGCCCGTCACCACGCCCAGGGGGGTGCCAGCGTTCTCCAGCACCGGGCCTTGTTCGATGTGCAGTTCGACAAAGGCCGACAGCGGCTGACGCGGGCTGCGACGCGGCACACCGGCCAAGGCTTGCACAGCGCGGTCCACGGCGTCACCAAAGCGCTCCTGCTGGGCGTCGCGCACCTCGCGGTAGTCGGGCAAACGCGTGGGGTCGACGTACGCGCTGGAGCCCATGCAACCCGGGCCAAAGCGACTCCCCTCCTCGTTCGTCCACACCACGACCTCGATGGGTCGCTCGGTTGTCACGTCGGCATCGTGCAAAGCCTGCAACACCTCCAGGCCTGCGAGCACACCATACGCACCGTCCAGCTGGCCGCCCACGGGCTGGGTGTCGACATGGCTGCCCGTCATCACCGGCGGCAGATCGCGGCGTCCGGCGCGGCGAAAAAACAAATTGGCACAGTCGTCGATTTCGACGCTGCAGCCCAGCGCGCGCGCCTGCGCCACCAGATGTTGGCGCGCCTGCAAGTCGATGTCGGTGAGCGTCTCGCGCGACACGCCACCATCGGTTCGGCCACCGAACGCGGCCAATGTGGCGATGGACTGCAACAGGCGCTCGCCGTTGACATGGCGCATCACGGCATCGGCCAGGGTCGGGTTGCTTGTGTTCTCAACAGTCGGCATGGTCTGACTCACAGAGGATGGAGGCCCACGGCGCGTTGCAGGCGATCGGCCACAGCCAGCGCGCGTGCGTCGTGCCAGCGTGCGGCGATGACGGTGACGCCGATGGGCAGACCTTGCGGCCCCACACCCGTGGGCACATGCACACACGGGACACCGAGCAGGGTCCACAAGCGGTTGAACAACGGATCGCCCGTGGCCGCCAGACCGGCCGGTGCTTCGCCGGGGGCGCTGGGTGCGATGAGCACATCGAAGTCGGCCATGATCTCTGCCAGCGCGCAACGCGCACGATCCGCCAGCGCGTAGGCGGCCGCCACACGCGCACCGTCGAGCGTTTGCGCCTGGGCCAGAAAGCTCGCAAAGGCAGGGCTGAACCCCGTGGCCTGGTGACGCCGCTCCGGTGCAAAGGCGGCCAAGGCTTCGTGGCCCATGATGTCCACCTGCGCCTGGGTCAGGCCATCGAGCACAGCCAGCGCCTGCAGATCGGTGACGCGCGCGCCGCCGCGCGCCAACAGGCGGCCCGCCTCTTCAAGGGCCTGCCGCACCTCGGGCGTGGCCTGATCCCCATGCGGGTTTGGGCACAGGCCCACGCGCAGGGCCTGCGGCGCATGCAAGGAAAAGGTCTGGCGCGCCAGCACGCCCACCGCATGCGCAGCATCTTCAACGGTGCGGGTCAGCACACCCAAGGTGTCGAGGCTGGGCGACAGCGACTTGACGCCTGCCAGCGACAGCGTGCCATGGGTGGGCTTGTAGCCGACCACGCCGCAAAACGACGCGGGACGCACGATGGAGCCGGCCGTCTGCGTGCCAAAGGCCAGCGGCACCATGCCCGCGGCCACCGCGGCGGCCGAGCCGCTGGACGAGCCGCCCGGCGTGTGGGGGGCCTGCACCGACGAGCGCGGGTTGCGGGTGGGACCGGGTTGGAAGGTGGCGAACTCGGTGGTCACCGTTTTGCCCATGACCAGCGCACCGGCCTCGCGGCACGCCGCCACACAGGCCGCGTCCAGCGTGGGCTGGTGCTGGGCGTAGATGGGCGAGCCGTAGGTGGTGGGCTGGTCGGCGGTGTCGATGAGGTCTTTCACGCCGATGGGCACGCCTTGCAAGGGCCCGTGCCCGCCCGCGCGATCCAAGGCTCGGGCCTGGTCCAGGGCCTGCTCGGCGTCAAAGTGTTGCCAGGCGTGGAGCTCAGGCTCGGCCTCGGCAATGCGCGCCACATAAGCGCGCGTGACGGCTTCGGCGCTGAGCGCGCGCTGAGCCACGGCGTGGGCGATCTGGGCCAGAGACAGTGAAGTGATGTCTGCCATGAGCGGCCTCACCCGAAGTACGCCGACCGCACGTCGTCGTTGTTCGCCAGTTCCTGCGCCGAGCCCTCGGCCACCACACGCCCTTGCGAGAGCACGTAGCCGTGGTGCGCGATGGCCAGGGTCTGCCGCGCGTTTTGCTCGACCAGCAAGACGGTGATGCCCAACTCGTTGATCTGGCGAATGACGCGGAAGTTTTCTTTGACATACAGCGGCGACAGGCCCAGCGAGGGCTCGTCGATGACCAGCAGTTGCGGGTTGGCCATCAGACCGCGACCGATGGAGACCATGGCCTGCTCGCCGCCGGACATGGTGCCAGCGAGCTGTTGGGCCCGCTCCTTCAGGCGCGGGAACACCTCATAGACGCGCTCGATGCGGCTGCGCAACTGGCTGGCATCGGCTTCGAGGTAAGCCCCCAGCGTCAGGTTCTCCTGCACCGTCATGCGCGGGAACACCTTGCGCCCTTCGGGGATGCAGGCGATGCCGCTGGCGATGATGCGGTGGGTTTTTTCGTGCGTGATGTCCCGCCCGTCCCACATCACCTGCCCTTGCCGGGCTGGGGTCAGGCCGAGGATGGCGCGGATCAGCGTGCTCTTGCCCGCGCCGTTGGCACCGAGGATGCAGGTGATCTTGCCGGGCTGGGTCTGGATCGAGACATCGTGCAGCACATTGACCTTGTCGTAGCCCGTGCTCAGGTTGCGTACGCTCAGCAGGCTCATGCGGCTTCTCCCAGGTAGGCGGTCTGCACGGCGGGATCGGCCGTGATCTCGGCATAGCTGCCTTCGGCGATCTTGCGCCCGTAGTTGAGCACGATGCAGCGCTCGGTCACGCGCTCGATGACGTTCATCTCGTGCTCGATCAAGACCACGGAGAGCTGGTTCATGCGGCTGCGCACTTGCAGGATGTCTTGCATCAGCTCGTCCGTCTCGTCGTGCGTCATGCCGGCCGAGGGTTCGTCGAGCAGCAACAAACGGGGCTGGCTCATGAGGGCGCGACACACCTCGATGCGACGGCGGTCGATCATGGTGAAGGTTTCGACCGGCTCGAACAGGCGTGACACCAGCGGCGGGCTGAAGATCTGCAACAGCTCGCGCACCCGCTCGACGCAGCGCTCGTACTCGGCACGAAAGGCTTTGCGTTGCAACAGGTTGAAGACCAAGCCATGCTGCATGTGCTGGTAGTCGCCGATGACGATGTTGTCGAACACGGTGAGCGACAACGACAAGCGCGAGCGCTGGAAGGTGCGCGCCACGCCGCTGCGGTAAATCTCTTGTGGCGTGCGACCGATGATCTCGGCCCCGTCGTAGCGGATGCTGCCGCTGGTGGCTTTGTACAGCGCCGTCAGCACGTTGAAGAAGGTGGTCTTGCCCGAACCGTTGGGACCGAGCAGGCCCAGTACCTCGCCCTGGCGCACGGTCATGTTGAGTGCGTCCAGCGCGGTCAGGCCGCCAAAGCGCATGGTGAGGTCACGCACCTCGATCAGGTTGGTGTGGCTCATCGGGACGACTCCCCGCGAAAGAAGATGCGCGTGGTGCGCGGCAACAAGCCCTGCGGGCGGAACAGCAAGATGACGATGACCAGCGCGGCAAAGAGCAAGAAGCGGTACTCCTGGATGAACTGCAACTTCTCGGGCAGCACCAGCACGATCATGGCCGCGGGCAGCAGGCCCACGATGTTGCCCAGGCCACCGAGGATGACGATGGACAGCATCAGCAGCGAATCGGCGAAGGTGAAGTTGTTGGGGGCCACAAAGCCCGACACCAGGCCGTAGAGCGCGCCCGCGATGCCGGCAAAGAAATTGCCCGTGGTGAAGGCAATCACCTTCCAGCGGGCGATGTGCAGGCCGAAGGTGGCCGCCGCCGTCTCGTCCGTGCGCACCACGTCCATGCTCAAGCCGATCCAGGAACGCTCCAGCGCACTGACCAGGGCATAGACCAGCGCGAACACGCCCAGGCTCAACAGCGCGTACGACACGTAAAACGAGGTGTCGGCCGTACCAAACGGCGCGCCGTCGTTGAGCGCGTGGCCGAACAACTGCATGCCCGGCACTTGCAAGCCCTGCGGCCCACCGAGCACGTCGTTGACCTCCAAAAAGGTCTTGAACAAGATGCCAAACGCAATGGTCACCAAGGCCGCGTAGTGGCCACGCGTGCGCAGCACCGGCGTGATGAGCACCGACCCGATCACCGCGGCGATCAGGCCCGACAACAGGATGACCAACAGGTGCGGGATTTGGGTGTGCGCGGCCATCACAGCGGTGGCGTAGCTGCCGATGCCAAAGAACGCTGCACCCGCGAAATTGGCCACGCCCGAATAACCAAACTGCACCGTCAGGCCCAGACAGGCGGTGGCATACAGCAGCACCGCGCACAGCATGAGCAACACGAAGTGCGAGTCGTGAAAGGCCGCGATGAGGGCCAGCGCACTGAGCAGCGACAGACTGCGTGACAGCGTCGGACTCGCCAGCGCGGCTTCTTCGAAACGGCGCGTGAAGCCCCAGCGACGGCCCGCTGCCACCGCCACGGCGGCTACAGCGACCAGCGCGGCCACGGCGATCTGGCTCTCCGCGTGCAGGAACAGCCAGACGTAGACGGTCAGGCCCACAAAGGCGGCGACCAGCAGGCTCAAAGGAAAAGCGTGTTTGTGTGTCATGTCGGCTTACACCCGTTCGCTGGATTTCTCGGCGATCAAGCCGGTGGGCTTCCAGGCCATGAAGATGATGACGGCCGCGAAGGCGAACACGTCTTTGTAGGCACTGGGCACGTCGGGAATGAGGGCGGGCAGCAAGGCACTGCCCAGCACCTGCAAGCTGGCGAACAAAAAGCCGCCCAGGATGGCGCCATACAAATTGCCCAGCCCGCCGAGGATGGCCGCGGCAAAACCAATCACGCCCAGCAGCAGACCGATGCTGAAGTTGACCTCGTTGTAGTACAGCCCGTTCATGATGCCGGCCAGTGCCGCCAGACCCGAGCCCAGCGCGAAGGTCAGCAACACCACGGCCTCGAAGTTGATGCCCATCAGGCGCGCCGTCTCGCCGTCTTGCGCCACGGCGCGGATGGCCATGCCCAGCTTGGTGCGCGTGATCAGAAAGTGCACGCTGCCAATGGCCAGCAGACCCGCCACCAGCAGCATCAGGTTGTCCACGCGCAGCGCAAAGCCGCCCAGGTCGACGCTGGCCGTGGGCAACAGCGCCGGAAACGGTTTGGGGTTGGAACCGTCGGGGTAAAACAGCCGCACGGCTTCGCGGATGACGGTGCCCAGCATCAGCGTGGCCAGCAGCGTGTTCAGCGGTGGCGCCTTGTGCAGCGGCAAGATCAGAAAGCGCGCGATGCCCGCCCCCAGCAAGCCGGTGAGCCCGACCGCGAACAGCACCACGCACAGCAGCTGCGCCCACGGTGCGTCCAAGCCCGCCGCCGTCAGGCCCATCGACGCGGCCAGGCCAGCAAAGGCACCCACCATGAGCATGTCGCCATGGGAGAACTTGATGACATCCAACACCCCGAAGAACAGGGTGAAACCCACGGCGACCATGGCATAGATCATGCCCAGCATCAAGCCGTTGAATATGTATTGACCGATTTCGCTCATCGCTTCATCCGAGAGAGGGCAACAGCACCCGCGCCGACACAGCGCGGGCGGATGCGCCGGCCGCAGCCGGCGCGAGACGGGTTACAGACCGGCGAGCTTGCGCTTGCCTTTGCCGTAGCTGCTGTCTTCCCACAGCACCCAGGCACCGTCTTCGACCACGTACTTGCTGATCAGCGGCACGATGTTTTGGCGGTGATCGTCAAAGGTCACCTTACCGATGATGGTGTCGGCGTCCTTGGTTTTGTTGAGCACGTCCAGCACCTTCTTGCGGTCCGGACCGACCTTTTCCACCGCATCCATGATTAGGTTGGCGGCGGCAAAGGCGAACGGACCATAGGCCTCGGCGGGTTCGCTGTAACGCTGCTGGTTGTACTTGCCGGTGAAGAACAGACCGCCCGGCAGCTTCTCCCAGGGTGCGCCCTCGATGAAGGACAGGCTGCCCTCGGCCAGCTCCTTGCCCGCGCCCGTGATGTAGGCGTCGGACTTGATGCCCGAGGTGCCTTGCAGTTGCGCCTTGATGCCCAGCTTTTCCATCTGCGTGCGGATGCGCACCCCCAGCGGTGTGAGGCCACCGAAGTAAATCACGTCCGGCTTGAGCTCGCGGATCTTGGTCAGCTCGGTGGTGAAGTCCTGTTGATCGGCGGTGACGCCGAAGGTGCCCAGGATGGTGCCGCCGTTCTTGACCAGGAAGTCGCTGAAGTACTTGTTGTGACCTTTGCCGTAGTCGGTGGTGTCGTGGATGATGGCCCACTTCTTGTAGCCCAGCCCCGTCATGAACTTGGCCGCCACCTCGTTCTGGTTGATCATGGTGCCGTTGACGCGGTGCACTTCCTTGAAGTTGTTGGCATAGGTCACATCCGGCAACACCGCGCCCCAGACGATGGCCGGCATGCCAAAGCGGTTGTAGACGGTGGTGGTGGCCATCGCCACCGCCGAGCAGTAATGCGTGACGCCGGCCACGATGCTGCGGTCGGCCGCCACCTTGGTGGCCACCTGCACGCCCACGTTGGGCTTGCACTCATCGTCTTGCGTCACCAGTTGGTAGGTGTACTTGGACTTGGGGTCTTCATTGCGCAGACGCACCGCGAGGTCGGCCGAGTTGCGCCCACCCAGCCCCATGTTCGACACCCCACCTGTCAAGGGCGCGATGAAGGCGATTTTCACGACGTCCTTGGCATGGGCGGGAACGCTCAGCAGGGTCAGTGCGGCACCGGCCAACATGGCCGCGCCCGCTCGGGCCGTATTCCTGGAAAACATGGTCTTGTCCTTTCAATGGCGTGGTGGATCGATCAACAGCAAGTCGGCCCGAATCAGGTGCCTTGCACCACATTCAAGTGACTTGAATTTGCTGAGCAACGTTTATGCCACAGCGCCGAAAGCGCCCCCGACCGTGAAAACCCGCACCACTGTCGTGCAGGTGGCACAGGGGCGGTGCTGAGACGAGGGCTGCGCGTCTGTGTGTGAAAGGCAAGCTGGAATGAAAAAAGCACTTGCATCGCTGCAAGTGCTTTTGGCCTGTACTGAAAAAATCAGAAACGAATGCCGAGTCCTACAGTGAAGCCTGTGCCTTTGACGTCATTCTTGTTGTAGTACGACATGTAGTCGGCGTTCAACGACATCTTGTCAGACAACTTGTACGACAGGCCAAGCCCGTATGCCATGTCACCGCTCGAGTCCGACGCGGAATACCCTGGGACGGACGCTGAAACCTTGGCTTTGACATAACCCAGTCGAGCAAACAGATCCAAATCCGGAGTCACAGCGGTTTTGGGCTTTAGAAAAACCCCCCATGCATTGTCGATCTCGGTCTTAACGTTCACGCCGCGAATGGTGACCGTATCGTCCGAGATGCCAAAGCCAAGCATGCCCTCCACCGCCAAGTTCGGATGTACGTCCACACCCACGATGGCACGCAACATGCTCGGCTCAATGTTGTAGCCGGAATCCTTGTAGGTGATGTTGGTCCAACCCAGTTCACCGTACATACCAGAGCCCGAGGATTGCGCTTGCGCACCCAGCGTAGCCAAAAGAAACGCTGCAACTGCAGCAGACTTGCAAACAACTTTTTTCATTGAAAACTCCAATCGATTTGAGCCGGTTGTCCTGTCGGACTGACTGCACAACCGTATGAAAAGTGTCTGCGCCATGAAGCTCATGAGACGGTCCAGCCAGTGGTTCAGAAAATGAGCTAGAGGCTGTAGCGCCTTTGAAGTGCGCGTACACGATCTTTCACAGCCTGGACCAATCCCGCGTCACCCAGCACCTCCACTTGATCGCCATGGCGCAGAATGTCCATGACGAGCTCGGTGGTGTCTCGATAGGGAAGGACCAACTCCAGCGAGCCATCTTCCATTCGACGCATGCGTTGCAAAGGATGCCACTGCTCTCGTGCCACCCATTGAGCAGCTGAGGCACTGAAGCGCAAGGTCGCCCAGCGATTGGCCTCCCCTGCGAATGCGCCATAAGTGCCATCGAACAAACGCTCCAGCAAGGCAAGATCTGTCTCATGCGCAGCGAGATCCACCACCTGCGCCGACTCCATGGCATCGAGTGCAAAGCGACGCAGATCATGGGACTGGTGACAATGCGCATCCAAGTACCAGGCTTTCTGAAAAACCAGTCTCTGAGGGGATACCTCCCGTTGGGTTCGCACCCCTCTTGACCGGGTGAAATACACCAGTTGCAAGCGGCGACGCTGTAACAAGGCCGTGGTGACCGCATCAAACACTGTGCTGTTGGCCTCGCGTCTACCGGGCATGAACAAGCGCACACGTTCCATCCAACCGCTTTGTAGGGCGTTAACAGGCAATGCCGTTGTTAGCCGCTGCATCACCGTCTTCAGTCTGGGAGCCAGCTTTTGATCTGGGTCCAAGTCCTCCAACAAACGACACGCAAAAGCCAATGCCATGAGCTCTGCCTCGTTGAACCAGAAGCCGGGAATCTCCTGTCGCGCACGCTGGCCCGATGTGCCCAACTGATAGGCGCGTTCAAATGCGTCATAGTGAATGGGCGTCCCTAAGTTCTCTCGCAAGTACTTGAGGTCCCGCTTCAGGGTTGCAGGTGACACGCCCAACCGATCCAGCATGTCATTGAATCGAATTCTTTTGGTCTCTCGCAGCAGGCTCGTGATGCGAAACAATCTCTCGGTACGCCCCATGTTTTCTTCCCATCCTTGGATGTGAAGTGTGAAAGCCGCTTGGCTCAGATCATGAGCGCGCGATTGTCAATTCGATCAGGCAAACAGGCTCATCATTTGAGCCTAGACGCTGATAAACACAGCAGGCCAATGATCTTGAATGCACACACAACTGAACGGCAGCTCTTGATGCATCGAACCGTTTACTACCTACCCGGATGGGGAGGCCGACTCGCCACAGGCCTGGGGGCGGCCATCGCGCAGAGAGGCTTTGACATCGCCGGTCGGGAAACCCGCGGTGAATTCAAAGACGCGGGCTTTACGGCACAGGTGAACATGGTGGCTGCAGACCTGCAGCAGCACTTCTGGTACCCGAACGCGATCGTCATTGCCAACTCATTTGGCGGCTACCTTTTTCTTCATGCCCAAAGCCAGCTGCCTGCTTTCCCTGGCCGTGTCGTTTTGTTGTCGCCGATCGTGGGTACTTTTGACGACGAGGACAAGGACATGCATTTCATCCCGCCCTACCCCGATCGCTTGATGCAACGCATCGAGGCAAAGCAAATGGCTGCGCCCATGAAGGCAGAGATCCACACCGGGGAATTAGACTGGCAAAGCTCACCCAAAGGCGTGCAACGGCTGGGTGAAGCGTTGGGCATCCCAGTCCATGTGGTCACAGGTGCGGGACACAATTTGCCGAAGGAATATGTTGGCAAGATTCTCGATCGATGGCTTGCCTGAGTCAGACTCAATCCCTCTCCGTCACAAACTCCCAAACCACCTTCTTCCCACGCACCACCGCATAGCCCGCCATGCTTCGGCGACCCGCAGCGTACCTGGGTGGTTCGTCGCTGGCCTCGCCATCACCTGGAGTTTTGAAGCGCCACAGCGTGTCCCCGGGCTCCAACTGTGACAGCAAGGTGATCCAGCCGGAATGCAAGTGCCCAAAGGGGATTTGCGGGACACGCTCGAGCGGATCGAATACCTGGTTGTCCTGCTCAGCTTGCAGGGGATCGACCTGCTCGATCAAGTCATCGTGTTGGCATGCGAATCTTGGCTCGTCCGTCCCATGCCGTCTGTTACGAATTCCGCGCAAATCTCTGACGATTTCCCAAAGACCGATGAATGCGACTGGCCAGAACATCCACAACACAAGCCACTGACCCAGCAAGATCAGTCGCGACTTGAGCGTTTTCTGCTCACCTTTTCTTTCGGCCTCCAAGGTCGCAGCAAGGCGGGCCAACTCTGAATTTTCGCGTCGACCGTACCGAAAGTAGGTGTAGCTTCGCAGCACGATCAGATACACCGCACCGATCCATAGGTATGTTTGCGCGTAGCCCAGCCATCCCTCACTCATCGCGACCTCCTGGGAAAAACGTGGCGGCTCCGACTTGATAACCAGCCGGACTGGCCGCGCTGGCCTGGCCATTCGTCACCATCCGGCGTTCTTTGAATACACCGCGCTCAAAGCGTAAGAACAAATCGAACTCGGTCACGCTGGCAAAGCCTGCGTGTCGATAGCTCAATAAACGGCCCATGGGCACACGCAACTCCCCTGTGTACCAGTGCGCAAAAAGGCCGTTGGGAAACCCAGGGAACAGCTCTGCCAAATTCGCCGTACGCCAGTCCTCAGCCGTACGGACATGCCCTGTGATGCCAGTGAGGTAGAGGCGATCCGCCTCAATCGTCCATTCACCAACATAGCCCCGCCAGAGTGCCGTCGATGGCGACGATAAGGTCACAGGTAACCGGGCATATACCAACAATCCCGCCAAAGGCTCCTCACACAGGTTGTACTTCTTGCCTTGGTAGTTCAGTCTCTCGCTCACTTGTGCTGTCACGTTTGATCTCACTCAAAAAAAATCTGTGCGCGCAAGTCACGCCGCACAGCGTCTTGAAACGGCTGCCAGTGCTGCATGTCATCGGGGCTGCAAATGGTGCTGTCACGATCGACTTGCACCCGGCGATGGACCCTCAGGCTTTGCCCCTCGCGGACATAACTCGCCTGATACGAAAAACCACCCTTGCGGACATCCACGTCGGCGGGCCAACGCGTCAAACTGACCGTTGTCGGGAACATCAGCACCACTTGTTCTTCATGTGCCACCGATGGGCATTCCCACTCAAAGCGCCGCTGTGTTGGCATGGTGATTCCCGCTAAGGCTTTGATACGGCCCGGCGCCAAACCCGTGGGTACGGTCATCGCGCCAGGTCCAGGCACGTTCACCACCGGGTCCAGTTGGAACTGCGCCTCATGTATCCACGCGCGGCTCAAGTCTTGGGCGTCGCGTGGCGCAATGCGTCCTTGTCCAGACTCTAAGTAACGTGACAAATAGCGTGCGGCCAACTCATGTGCATCGCGTCCTTGGTCGTAGAAATGCTGTGCCCTCGCATCGATCTCATAAAGCCCTTTCATTTCAGCTCGCACTTGCCCCGATACATAACCATCGTCATTGAGCGTCATGTCGACCTGCACCGTTGTGCCGTCGTTGCTGTAGTGGGTACGAGGGGTTCGTCTGCTCTCGCCTGTTTTCGCGTGCAACACCGGTTTGTCCATGACTTCACGCGGTAGCACGCCCAAAGGTGAGAACTGGGCCGTCGCATCGACATACAGATCCAACTCGGGCACATAGGTGATGACGTGGTTCAGAGGCGCAATGGCAGGCAATGCTGGCAACCGATAGGAACGACCCGCATTGACCAGCACCGCCGTACTCTCAACGCCCACCGCACGCAGCAAGACTTCCAGCAGCACCGCATGGTCTTTGCAGTCGCCATAGCGGTTGCGATACACCTCCGCTGCCGTATGCGGCACATAGCCGCCGTCACCCATGTAGACACCAACATAGCGAATATTCGCGCTCACCCATTGGTAAATGCGCTGTACACGCTCGCGGGCGTCCTTGGCACCTCGGATCAAGCTGACTGCCAACCCCTGGAGCTCCGGTGCCAGCACGGCCCGATCGCTCAAGCCTTCAGCATAGGCTCGCGCGACCTGTGACCAACTTTCAAAACTGGTCACACTCACCGAGGGCGCAAAGTCAATCACGTCCAACTGACCTGATTCGCGAGGGTGTGCAGTCTCCTGGCTGTAACGGAACTCATAGCGCACACCCCCGTCTGGCGCATCGGCCACACGACCGCCACTCACACGATCGGCCTTCACCTGCACAGCAATGCCTGGATCGTGGGTCACGCTCAGCTCAAAACCCCCATGCTTACCGTGCGGGCTGAAATGGCGTGACCAAAAGTAGTGGCGCTTGAAGTAAGGCGTGTGCTGATGAGTCCGGGCGCTGTAGCACAGCACGCTGCCGACTTGGACCTGCGGAAAGATGATGAGTCGGGTCTTGCTATCGCTGTAAATGGAATCCTGATCCCGCGCATTGCCGTCAATCGTCCTGATGCGGTCTGGTGCCACGGTCACACGCCTGCCGTCGGGTTGCTCGGTATAGGCCTCCAAGATCTCCAGGTCTTCGAGCGAGCTCACATAGCTGAGTCGTTGCTCGCCCATCAATGACACGCCGCTTTCCGACTCAATCCGAACACACCACTGCGTCCACTCAGTGGATGCGCCGCTCGCTGCCACGTGGATCTCGGTCTTTTCGCGAACCACCGTGTAGGGCGGTGCGTACTGAGCCTCACACTGCGCCGCCCATGCCATGCCCATCCATGCAACGGCTGCTTTACCCCATTCAGACATCGGTTACTCCTGGTTGTTGTCCTGCTTCGCCCTCACGAGCTGTGCCAACAGTGTCCGAATTTCCAGGCTCACCGCATGAGCTTTGATGGCTGCACGGCCTGTAAATAACCACAGAGCGGCTGGCTCACGGCGTAAGCCCCTGGCTCATGACACTGGCTCACCATGAAGTACCCCATCACGCGCGAGGCTTGGCTGTTGGCCGCAGTGCAAGCCGTACGTCCACTCTTCCAGGCCAAGAAGTACGAAATCCCTGAGGAACTGCTGGTGTCCTGCGGTTTCCCAAGCACGGGCACACGCAGCCATGCCATCGGTCAATGCTGGTCGCGTAAATCCTGCGACTCATCGATCAATCAAATCTTCATCTCGCCGGTGCTGGCCGATCCTGTCGAGGTGCTCGACACGCTGGTACATGAGCTCATTCATGCCGTTGACGACTGCCAACACAAGCATGGCAAAGAGTTCAAGAAGATCGCCTTGAGCCTGGGTCTGAAAGGCCCCATGCGCAGCGCCGGTGCTGGTCCCGAGCTGTTGGAGAAACTGAAAGCCATTGCCCAGACACTGGGCCCCTACCCTCACGCCCAACTCAAGGTCAGCCACCAGCGGCGCGCACAAGCCCCAAGGCCACGGGCGCAATGCCCGACTTGCGGCTTTCAGGTCCCCATGTTCAAACGCTTCTTGGAATACGGCCCACCGATTTGCCCCAAAGACAAGATCGACATGGAGCCACTGGGCGATTGGGAGACCTTCTGATGTTCGTGCTGCCCAGAATCATCATCGGGATCTTGCTCTTTCACGGTTGTCTGACCTGGGGAAAGATGAGCAGCAAAGCGCCCTCTCCGGTTGGCTTTGTGACCAGCGTCCATCCCGCCCTCGCGTTTTGGCTGGCGAACGAGTATGGCTCGCGAGCCCTGACGCCCAAGCTCACCAAGATTCAGGCCAACGCCGTGGCCCTCGACCGCTGGGTCGGCTCAGAATGAACGCCTCCAGATATGATCAAAACACGCCACCGCTGCTGCCACACCGTCGTCTGCCATGAGTGAAATCAACCGCCTGTACCGCTATCGTGAACTACTCATGGGGCGACGCTTCGTCACGCGTGATGAACTCCTCAACAAGCTGGAAATCTCGCTGGCCACGTTCAAGCGCGACCTCGCCAAGCTGCGCGATCAGTTTGATATGCCCTTGGTCTTTGACGCCGACCTGGGCGGTTATCGGCTCGAAAAAAATGATGATCGCCAAGAGCTTCCTGGCCTGTGGTTCAGTCAAGATGAAATGCTGGCCCTGCTCACCATCCAACGCATGATCGAGCAGTTAGAGCCGGGGCTGCTGGGCCCCAAGCTGAAGCCCTTGCAGCAGCGACTTGACTCCATGCTGCAAAGCCAGGGGCTTGACCCCGACACCCTGACCGAGCGGTTGCGACTGGTTCACGCAGGCAAACGTCATCTGCCCCTGCAAGCCTTTGAGACCGTGGCTCGCGCCACCCTGTCGCGCCGGCAGGTGCGCATTCGTCATCACAACCGGAACACGGGCGAGACCTTGACCAGAATCATCTCGCCCCAACAATTGGTCCACTACCGAGACAACTGGTATGTGGACGCTTGGTGTCATTTGCGCAAATCGGTGCGTAGCTTTTCCATCGACGCCATTGAACAAGCCGACATGCTGGACGATGCGGCCAAAGACATCGACCTGGAAGCCATGCGCGAAATGCTCAACGCGGGCTATGGCATTTTTGGGGGCGTGATCAGCGACTGGGCTGAGCTGCGGTTTACCGCTCAACGTGCGCCCTGGGTTCAAAACGAGGTTTGGCACCCGCAACAACAAGGCGTGTTGCACGCCGACGGCAGCTACACCCTACGTGTGCCCTATGCGGATGAACGCGAGCTGATTGGAGACATTTTGCGGTTTGGGGGGGATGTGGAGGTTGTGGCACCAGACAGGCTGCGCCAGAAAATTCACGATCAAATTAAAAAAGCAGCGTGCATCTATCGTTAGCTATTCCAAACAACTGCTGTTGAATAAGTGCGACTGGATAGGGAACGAGGGTATTGCAGAACTCCGCACTAGTCTAAGCAATCAACTGAAATGGATTTGAAATGAAAGCAGGCGAAATAAAGAGAATAAAAATTAATGCAGAGCAGTCTCGCACGGAGCATAAGCATTATTTAAAGGAGCAGGCCAGGCAACAAAGATTACTAGAGACTCAAGAAAGAAAGACCAAAGAAGAAACTCTGCAAAAATTCAATCAGATTTTTGTCACACTAAACAATGAACTACAAAAAATCAGAAAAAATATTGTTGTTGCAATATCAGAAGGCAACAGCTATATCGGATTTGAAAAATCAGTTCCTGATCTTATTTCCTCACTAATACTATCAGCAAATGAAATCGGTCAAGGCCAGCTAGAAAAAGAACCAATCTATCTCCCACCTTTGTTAACACCATTTAAACATGACGATGGTTACGGTATTTTAAATCCCAAAATTTTGGAAAAAAATACGAAGAAGCGATTAATGAAATTAGAAATAAAATAAAAGAAATTAAAGGGATTGATTGCGATGCCCTATTGCGGGAAAATGTATACGCGGCTTTGGAAAATTTCAATTCTAGGAATCATCGATTAATTGAATCAGTCGACGAGGAAATAATTCGAGAGCTTCAAGAAAAGGTCGAAAATGGCAAAAAATTGAGTCACGATGAATTGATCGTGACTGCATCCATTCTCAAGGGTGAGCTGAGCTATCTTTATAAAAGTCAAAAAATGATAAGCCAGCAACATATATCAACGATTCATGATCTTCAAAAATATAGCAGTCACGCACAAAGATTTTTCTCACTATTCCAGAATCTCGCCAAAGAATTTGATTTAATACTGGCCTGGAACATTAATATACCAGAATCACCGGAGACATGTGCATACGATCAACTCGTCCTAACAAACAAAAAAATCAAAAGCACAAGCCAAAAAAATTCAGACATACTATTCAATATTGATTTGTTATATTGGGCCTCCATCCTATACGATGAAGGGTTTTACGAATCAATTTTCTCTACAATATCTCAGTACGCAGAAGAAGGATTTGACCATTGTTTGATGGAAATCTCTCCAAATGGAATAACCCTCTCACAGAATAAAAAATCGAAGCAGATACTCTATTTAGAATCTATTCCAGAAAAAAGACAGTCTACAATTTTCCATTTCTGGAGATGCTTCTTCGATCTACTTGATTACAAGTCAACCATTATTAAACGCGCACAAACTCTGCAGATAACTTGGAATTGATCGAGATCAAATCAGGGGTGGAGCATATATTTGATCTTGATCCCCTCAAAAGCCTGATCGCAGTAGATAGTCTGTGTCGGATTTTCGAGGGAGCTTCATGTGGGCTACTGATTGATCCCATGGCTACCAACCTAATTTATAGCATTAACGACGAATGTAGAAACATACTTTGGGTAGGGGGTATTTGTTTTTTTAGGCAGCTTTTCAGAGAAACGTGCAACACCATTGATGTACATCTCTTTAAGAATGGCATGGTGGTCTTTGTCGACCACAAACGCATTCTGCATAGGCTGTTTTTGACTGACTTTCATGAACCCCTGTCCAAAGTTGATGGCGCCATGCATGGTCATGAAAAATCGATCGTGCATGAGCAATCCCTCTTGATGGGGAGGCGCCTCTTGCACCAGATGAACCAACAAAGATCGGTCTTTGGGGACTCGCTGCCTATAGATACGATTTAGCGAGTCTTGAATTTCAGATTCTTTCATCCAGGTCTTCGGTTCGGATCGCTCGCGCCCACCACACGCGCTTTGACGCGTGATCAAATCAACTCGATAGCATTTAGAACCTTTGATCAAGTCAAAGAAACAAAGCAAAAGGTTCTCACACGCCTCAGCGAACGGGTCTAAAAACGGATCAATCATGTAAGCAGCAGGCGAGTTTAGTAGCAACGGCGAACATTGATGAGCATATTCTGAGACCAATCCGTGAAACGCCCAACTTCTGAAACGGGAACGCTTGATATCCGCAGCCAGGCGTGACCAATTTTCAAAAGGGCTCGGATCTAGCGCGTCGCCAACAACTTTGGCCTCACGTATCGCGTTCAACACTGTCTGAACATTGCTGCCCCATGATTTCGAATCGTCCCACACCCAACTGACTGGGGTCGTGCACAACGCGAGCTCTCGCCGTAAGCGTTCAAATAATGCTGCCCTCTCAAGTGGTGGCAACTTTTGAGAGTCGATATCGGCAACATGGTGACGGAGCTTTTCAACCCAATCATTGGGATACCTTGGGACGTACCGCCCATTAAACGGGCCAAACTCACCTAGGAAATCATCAACATCTCGCCACTCAAGGGGGAAGTTCGGGCTGACAACAACGCGATTGAGATCACTGATCAAAGAGGTCATCATTGCGCTCCGAGAAAAATCCTCGTGGCCAGTCGTTGTAGAAGTCTCCCAAGGGTGTCACCAACTGCCGGGATACAAAAGTACCGCCACCGACCTGAGGGTCGAAATAATAGACAGCGATCTGGTCGTTGGTCAACTTCAGATCATCGGAGAGGCACCTGTCCTTTTCTGTATCCCTGATTCTTCTGAGCAACCGTAAAAGAATGTGCTCGCTATGTGTCTCAATCAGGAATTGCCCAGAACCGTCCCTATGCATTTCCTCAATGAACACATCAGCTAAAGACGATTGAAGCGCCGGATGTAAATGCAACTCAGGTTGTTGAACACCAACGAATCCTTGTGCGCTAACTGAGTACAAAACAGGCAGAACAAATGGAACACCGCTGCCAACGTCATGCAGGTCTACATTGCTCCCTGTTGAGTCTTCCAAGAACAACCGAACTGCAGCAGGTTGAGCTAATGCGTAATAGCTCCAAGGGTCTTCTTCACGGAGATCTACAGGGATCATCAACGTTGAGGCACATCTAAGCTGGTAGAGCTTTTCAGTGAACAAGCTTTTTTGAAGGTGATGATTGACTCTGTCGAGAACAGCAGCTCGACTTTTCACAGAATCAACATCAATATGCTTTGCCGCATGAGCTCCCCCCCAGAAATCATCTGTTGAAGTTCTTAGCATTAATTCAGCATGAGCGACCTCTGCCAAATCTTGATAGTGTTCATCTAGCGGTCTGGTGTTGGATTTGATCAGGAAGGCTGGGCTTGAGGGCGCAAAAGTTGATTCATCCCACCATCCCCTAAGGCCCAGGTCAACGATCGTCAAAGCTTCCTCGGGCTTGGGTGCCCTTCTGTCTGAGTGGACTAATCCTGGTGACTTTCTCAGAGGCCCCCACAACATCGCGCCGAGAAAGAAAAAAATGTCACTCAAATTTTTACAAATGCTCTGCCGCTCACCATCTAGAAGTGGACCATATCCAAAGCCCAGAGTCGAATCAGGTGGCACATCAATCTTTCTTGGCGAGAGTGAAGATGACACAACCCATTGATGTAGTCTGTGTCCAGTCTTGACTTTTGAAAAGAGCCGTTGTGGTCCGACGTCGTCTGGTAACTTTGCAAGACGAAGTAGCACCGAAGAGGATACGAAACTAAGCTCATCATCCAACGTCAGCCAACGAAGCATGGTGTCACTGCTGCTGTTTGCTGCCTGCGCATCTTCCTCGTGGCCTGCACTCTTCTCCATTTTTGCGATCAGAGTTCCGTCGATATGAATTGAGAATTCACTAACGAAGCATTCCTTCAATGCTTCTTTATTGATAACCTTCAGAGTCAGCGTAATCCGTACTGTCTTGCCCGAAATTTTGGCGATCAGTTCCTTGTCATCAGTGTCAATAAAGAATACTGGGCCATCAGTGACGACCTCGCCGGCTAACCAGTTCTCAGAGTTTCGCCAGACCTCGCCAATTTGTTGCCAAGCATCAAAGGAAGCAAGATCGTTGTTCAACTCGTCGAAGGGGAACTCAATGGCTAGGCTTGTTTCTCGCCACCCGTCTTTTCCAGGTCGGCGAGCCCAACGATCAACCATATCTGCTGCTTTCTTATGGTCGAACTTCGCTGGGTCTAGGAGAATTTGTAGTAGTTCAATCGCGTCAAACACTGAACTCTTGCCCGCACTGTTAGGCCCATACATCAGTGTGATGGGCTTCAACTCAATTCGAGTTCGGCGTTCGATAGCTTGGAAATTCTCGAGTTCTACAGCTGTAATTTTGGACATAAACTCACCTCAATGTCTCTAGCCCTGAATCAGACGGCTCTCTCTCTGCCTTCTTGGGATATCGTAATCGTTCGATTGGTTGGTAATCACCTACCTAATGCAACGCACCCCCCAAATCCGTCTCAAACCCCGTTTCGTCTAATAACGGCCTGACTCTTGCTGGTGGTATGGTAGCTAGGGCAAAAAATCGTTTAGATCTGTACCGATTAGCAACTTCTTACTTCACAATTTCCATCAACTTACCGAAGCTGTCCACCACGTCGTACTTGACCTGCTCCGGAGCAAACTTCTTGTTGATGTCGTCGAAGAACTTGCGGGCGCACTTGATCTTGGTTTGAATCGACCCGGAACCTGTAGACACCTTCGAGCCTCAAACCTGAGGCCTAATAGGAGGTGCCATGAATCAAAAGCGATTTCCAGAGGAATTCAAGATCGAAGCGGTCCGCCAGATCGTTGAGCGGG
>Ga0255166_1000145_pt1 | contig 33388 bp, 31 predicted proteins | sample Atl_Cont_RepC_8d_FD_186013 | JGI IMG/M metagenome (GOLD analysis project Ga0255166, IMG submission 186013) | Freshwater microbial communities from Altamaha River, Georgia, United States - Atl_Cont_RepC_8d | ecosystem: Environmental > Aquatic > Freshwater > River | place: USA: Georgia | collected...
CGATTGCTTTATCTGTTGAACCAATAATATGCTGAAATCCAAAGTTTTTTTTTTTATCTGTATCGGGTATATTGTTTTGTATTTGCATTTTTCTTTTAATTAAAAAAGAATTTATATTATAATTAGCAACATGTAAAATAAATATATCTTCGGATAATATGGATTTTGGATTATCTACAATATAATGTCTGCCAATACTATAATTAAGTGTTACATGATTATGTAGAAATCTGTGTTTTCTAACTCCGATTTTTATTGAACCAATATTTTTAAATAAATCATTTAAAGTATTTGGTGAAAATAAAGATGATGAACAATGTACACTATGACAATCTATTTTATAAATTGTTTTAACTTCATTAAACATTATTTTTTTATCATCAATAAAAAGAAATTCTGTAGTGTTTAAACAAATTTTATATCCTGTTACATTTGTTTCAATTTCCTTAACTTCTTTATCTACTAATTCGGCATCAAAATTAGGTTTTCCATTTAGTATATTTTTAGTCTTTATAATTTTCCACGTAGGACATAATTTTGTTATAATATCAATAGAACTATCAGTTGAACAATAATCAATTATTATACCATGTTTAAATATTTTACTATGATGTTCCAACCAAAAAGGTAATAAATATTCTTCATTATAAATATGCGAAATAACTGTAAAGTTTTCCATTATAAGATAATATTTTAAAATATATTTAAATACTTATTGTATATTATTCGTTATAGAATGGAAAAAACAGTAGGATTTATTATTTTAAGACATATTAATAGTATTCAAAATAGTTTACATTATTTAATCTCCTATAATAATATTCGTAAATATTATCCAGAAAATCATATAATAATCATAGATGATAATTCTAATAAAAATTTTTTATATGAACATATAGATAGTACATTATATAAAACAACTATTATAAATAGTGAATATCCAGGTAGAGGAGAATTGCTTCCTTATTTTTATTATTTACATAATAAACTATTTGATATTGCTGTTATTATACACGATAGTGTTTATATAAATAAATATATAGAATTTGGAGATGTTACATATTTCAAATCAATATGGGATATTGGTTCTCATCAATGGGATCAACCAGAAGATGAAATTAATATAATTAAATATTTGAATAATTCACATAATTTATTAGATTTTCATTCTTGTAAACATTTATGGAAAGGTTGTTTTGGAGGTATGACAGTAATCAATTACGATTTTTTGAAAACTATAGATGATATGTATAATATAAAATTATTATTAGATGTTATTAAAAATAGATACAATAGAATGTCATTTGAACGAGTTATAGCTTGTATACTACAATTTAATACCAAATATGAATGTTTATTAGGCAGTATACATGATTATTGTAAATGGGGGGATTAGTTGTAATGACATAGAAAGTGTTCGACATTTGCCTATAATAAAAACATGGTCAGGTAGATAATTGTGTTTAATTCATAATAATATTATACAAAATATTATTATGATGTTTAATAATTTGAATGAATCAAATAAATTTGATACACTCGAGACAATATTTAATAAATATAATACTGATAAAAATAGTTCTTTTCATAATTATACTAGACAGTATGACAGTTTATTGAATAATTTTAGAGATAAAAATATTAAATATTTAGAAATTGGTGTATTCAATGGAGGAAGTTTAAAAGCAATGAGAGAAGTGTTTAATCATTCCGACTGTATTGTTGGACTAGATATTGATAACAGATGTAAAGCATACGAAGACACAAATAATAATATTTTTGTAGAAATTGGAGATGCTACAAATAAAACATTTATAGAATTTATTACAATGAAATATGGAACATTTGATATTATTTTAGACGATGGTTCTCATGTCAATAGAGATGTAATTAATACATTTGAAATATTATTTCCACTATTAAATGATAATGGATTATATATAGTAGAAGATACTATCTGCTATAAATCGCAACCATATTTAGATAAAAAATATCCTGATCATTTAAATTATTTTTCAAAATACATTCCATTTTTAAATCAATGGAGATATGATTCTACTGAAGGGATAAGAGATAATTGTGTAGACCCATTTAAAATTTTAAAAAAAACAAATAACATATTTGAATATTCCATAGATAAAATGGAATTTGGATGTTCTTATATAGCAATTCATAAAAAAATTAGACATCACTGGATTTAATAATTTAATGATTATGTGAATAATATTTTTTTATGGTTTTAAGGCCCTTAGATTGAATAGAATTTTCTAATACACCGATATTATTATATATATCACTTGAAACTGTTATATCATTCTGTGGTTCATCTACTCGTTGCCATACACAAACAAAATCAATCCAATATTCATTTAAAGGCAATATATGAAACGTTTCTACAACTTTAACAGGATAAACTTCTTCATTTCCCATTTTATAACCAGACCAATAAGCTAGCGCTTGCCCAGCATCAGAATAAAATCTCCAATTATCTCCTGGATGACAATGATATTTTCCTGTAGTAGGCGCATTTATATATATGAATCCACCAGGTTTTAATATTCTTGACATTTCTCTAAAAGTTAACCAGAAACAAGGGTCATGCTCAAAACAAGAGGTAGATACAATCAAATCAACCGTTCCTGTTTCAAAAGGTAATTTATCACCAGGTTTAATTACAATATCTACGCTTGGATGTTCATCAAGATCTACTACAAAATATAGCATATTTTTGAAAAAATATTTAAGAGAACCATTCATATTCAATCCTCCAATATCTACAACAATCTGATTGTCTCTACCATATGTTTCAGCAAAGGACGCCCCTGATATTATAGCAGTATCGTGCATTTATTATATTATCATAATCAATCTTTTTAAATGATTTAATATATATAAGATTAAAAAAATCTAAAATGTTATAAAATAATAATTTAAATATATTTTTATTTTATAACTAATAAAATTATGAGTTTATATTCATCCTTACAATCATCAAATGTATTACATATAAAAGATTCACATGTTCAAGAACAAACTAAAGAATTATCTAATTTATGTTTTATTTTTACAAGATGTATTAAAAATGATTCTCATAAAGAATTATGGAAAGAATGCCTTAAATGTATACGCACTTATTATAAAAATGAACATATTGTGATAATTGATGATAATTCTAACAAAATGTTAATTGAATCATTACCAAATGACTATAATTGGATGTTAAATAATGTCACTATTATACAATCTGAATTTCCTGGAGCAGGTGAAATATTACCATATTATTATTTTTATAAATTAAGATTCGCAAAAAAAGCAGTAATTTTACATGATTCTATGTTTATTCAACAAAAAATAGATGAAAATATTATTAATAACTTACAAGATATGTTGTTTTTATGGGATTTCCCCATTACATGTAAATGGTTAGATGATGAAAATTACAGAAATAATTTTGATTTTATTTTATATTCATTTCTTTCAAAATTAAATAATAATGACGATATTATTACCTTGTATGAATCAAATAATTGGAAAGGATGTTTTGGTACTACAGGATTAGTAACTTTAAATTTTGTAGACAAAATACAAAATAAATATAATTTTATAGAATCATTTAAAAATATTAATAATCGTTCAGAAAGACAACTATTAGAAAGAGTTATATCAATAATCGCAATACATGAATCAAACAATAATATCGATAATATTAGTATATTTGGTTCAATTTTTACGCATCCTCAAGCATTTGGTTATTCATTTGAAAATTATAAATACAATCCATTAAATGTTCCTATTTTAAAATGTTGGAATAGTAGATAATATATAGTATAATTATTCAAATCAAATAATCTTATCTTCTGTTAAATGAATGGTTTCTAATAAATTATCAATAATTTTTCCTGTTTTATCATCTACTTGTTCAGTGACAGTTTTAACAATACCAATATATGTTTCTTTATCCTTATCGCTAGACATCCAATTCGGTTTGTCTTCAATGTATTTATTGATATTAACTGTTTGTATTTTTGAAATTGCATTTATGGCATTTTTTGTTTTATGATTATCAACATCTTCTTTCCATTTTTCTTCCTTTATATATAATTTTTTCCTTTTTTTATCACTACACCATAAGGGTCTCTGTATCATTGGTAATTTATTTAGATGATTTATAAATATATTACTTATTCCTTTTGCTAATCCTTTTTCTTTGCTAAATAACAAATCATTTACAGAGATTTCTATATTTTTCAAAAAATCATCCATACTAATAGCATCTTTACATTGTTCATTTAAAAAAATGTTCACATTAAAATTTTGTTTTATATTATTTGTGTTATTTGTGTTATTCGTATTATTTGTGTTAATATTATTATTATTTCCCAATTTTGGAATCATTTCAGTAATTGTATTTTGGAGAGATGTATTTTGTTCGATTAATTTCATAATAAGTTCTTTATATTCTGTTTTTTCTTCGGATTGTTCTTTATGTAAAACCATTTTATTTTCATTAGTTTCATTACACTTCTTACGATGAACAGATAATCCTTGTTTATATTTATAACCTTTTCCGCATTCACAATTGAATTTTGCGACTTTTGCGACTTTTGCGACTTTTTGGTCATCATTGGTCATCATTATATGTTTTGCTGTCAACAAATGTTTAGCATAATCATGTTTCCTTACTGTATTGTAGTCACATATTAAACATTTGAAAATGGTTGCGACTTTTGCGACTTTTTGGTCATTCGCTTGGTCATCATCGGTCATCATTTTTTATAAAACAATATTTTATTTTTAAGTATTTTTTCTAAAAAATCAAAAAAAATTAAAATTTTCAAAAAACAATAATTTCACACCATTATGCTCATCATTTTATCATTTTCATAAATTGTTGTTACCATAACTTTTTTTCATTTTTTAAGAAAAAACAAGTTTCAAAAGTCCCCCAAAAAAAGCCAAAAAACCTTGTCCAAAAAAAATTTGGCCAGGAAAGATTGGAAAATAAAAAATTTCAATATTTTTAGAATGGTAATAAAAAAAATAAATACAAAAAATAATGTTAAACGAAAATACACTACAAATAAAAAAAATTGAAATACTTTTTATTAAACCATACAATTGTATAAAACACACCCCAAACCGAGCTTAAACTCTTTGACACAACAACATGACGGCCCTGATTCGCACCCCGTTTACTTACTACTACTGCGGCAATGGTCTAGGAATGAAGCTACGCTCCGGAACTACAATCAACTGTATCAAGAACACTCCCTTCTTCGATGACCTGAACAACCTCTATCGTCATATGCCAGTTGATTCAAGATATGAAGACGAACGTGTTACAGACTTCGTATATGATTACAGCAGCGATTGCTTCACTGTCAACAACCTCATCCGTTTCATCGAGAAGTACCATGATGTTCTTCGCGAGTCGCCCTATCTTCTGGGTTGTTATAAGGAGCAGCTCGGTCACCTTAATTCTCTGATTGAGATGATTGAGAATAACCAAATCACGTGTAAGTGTTTTCAGTACTTTTCATGGAGGATTAACGACGGTGAGTGTATGTTAACGAAAGAGTATGATTATCTAACATCTGCCGGCCATGATGCGTACCAATCGATTAAAAACCTAAAAATGACGGACCCCGGCTTTTACCGTTACAGAACCCTTTACCGTCTCTATCGTACTAACTTTTTGATTCCCACTGAAGAAACAGACAGCGAAGGCAACCAAGTGAAGAAGCATGATTACGCCCAGATTCTGTGCGAGCTTAAGCTCTGGCAAAAGTACTTCGCCAAGGAGCATCTTACTCGCGTGAAGGCGTTTAGTACGATTCTCAACAAGATTACGATTGAAGATTGTGTTGGTAAAATTATTGAGTTTCTATAAACAAAACAATTCACCCCTAGATTCAGTAAGTATAGTTTTTGTAAATAAAGTAACCCTTTTTTATTTTGAGAAAATGATTTCGACTGGACAGAGTCGACCAATCAGAAACGAGTATTCTGTTAACGCGCTGCCCACCCACTCCTTCTCCTTCCCTTGTCAATGAAATAATTTCTCTATATAAATATATGCCCAGACGAATAACTAGAATTCACAATCACAAGCGTAGACCGCGCAATAAAACACACAAATCTAGAACATATAAAATCAAACAAAGAGGTGGACGATGAGGTGGAATTAATCCATTCACTACAGGTAAAAATAAATAAACTTACCTTTCTATTCTTCTAATTTCTAATTCTTTATCTGTGATGACGGAATGAATCAAAAACATTTGTAGATTTATTCCCGACAATAAGATAAGATACGATAGGATTTATAAACATAATATATAAATAATCAAAACTATTTATATATAAACCTATATCAATATCAACACATCATCAACACTTTAAAAATATTTATAGATAAAATTCGCAAAATGAGTTGAATTTTTTTCAATATATTTTCTCTCTTCTTCTGTTAAAACAATATCCCAATTTGTTTTATTTTTTTTATCTAATATATCATTTATAACTTCATTAAGACCTATCTTTTCTAAATTATGACGACTATAATTTGTTTTATTTCCATCTTTAAACGTTACAAACCCAACAAATCTAGCATGAGTAACAATTTTGTAAGCGAGAATTCGCATGTTTGTATATATATTATATGAATATATGTTATTGTTTTATATAATTTCAAGTATCAATTTATTATCATCATAGATTATATATTAATACAATTTAAACAAATATGTGTATAGAAATAAAAGCATTATAATCATAATCATTTAACGAATGTCATTATCAACATTAAAAATAAATGATATTATATCACTTTCGCCAAATGATAAGAAAATAATTAATCATAAAAATTTATATGAAAAATTATTATCTTCAAAAAAACATACAGCAAAAAAAATTTTAATTATGGGAAGCCAAACATCATTTGAATTTAACGAATATTTTAAACATGCACATATAGATTATATCGATGTTTTGGATAAAGTACCGTATCATTTTATAAATGATAAAACGAAAATATATGGTACCAAAGGTAAAACAAATATAGAATCTTTAGTAGATGAAATATTCGTTAAAAATATTAAATATGATATTATAATTGATGATGGAATTCATACTGAAAACACAATTGATTTTTATATGACATTTTATACAAAATGGATAGCAGACGATGGGATTATTATTATAGAAGATGTAATGGATTGGTTAGAAAATTTAAACCATTCTACTCCAAAACAATTAAGACAATATGTTGAAATTTATAAAATCACGGATTTAAAAAATAAATTAGATGATGTAATCTTTGTCATAAATCAAACAAATCGACCATATAACAGATTATAGATTATATATTATATATTATTTTTATTCTTACATTTACATTTACACTTTTACAATATTTCGAGCAGTTATGTCTATGTCTATATTTGAAAATAAATTATATAAATTAATATAATATAATCTATAATCACAAAAAATTGAAATACTTATATCACATATATCTTACATGACAAGACAAACAACATAGATATAACAAATATGGGATACACTAAAATAAAATATACTCAATATTATTGCTCGTCTGATGAAGGAATGAAACTTAGGTCAGGAAAAAGAATAAATTGTATAGAAAATACAGAACTATCACATGACTTTGAGCGTATAAAATATGATATATACCCATATGAATATTCTCATTATGGTAAAACATGCCGAAGTGCGTTTGTAATGTTTGAATTTTTCGAAAAATATTATGAAATATTATATGATAAACCCGAGTTGAAGACGTTATATTATTCGATTTCAAAGTATCTAACAAATATCATACTCCCTGATTTGAAAAGCGATTATAGCAAATGTTTTTGTGACATAGAACGTAGGCAGGGCGACAGAGAGTGTGTATTATTCAGAGAATACGAACATCTTGATGTAGAACGCGAACATCACGCAGATTATATAGGTATAGGTAAAGAGTTGATCGACACCTATACTGGGTATCAAAACCGTAAAAACTATCGTCTTTATCATAGAAATTTTATTAAAGTTGAATTTATGAGAGTAAGACGTTATTCATTTCCCATGCCAAAACACGATATAACACAAATCATCGCGGAAACAGAACATTGGTTATCTTATTTTAACCGTCTAAACAAATCAGACAGACTAGAGTTAAATAAATTATTATCTAAAAAAACAATTTCAGATTGTGCTTCTATTATAACATCATTCTTGTAGAAACATTCTTGATTAAAACTATAAATCTATAAACAAAAATAAATTTATAAATTTATAAAAATAAAAATATAAAATTGAATTTAATTTTTCTATTTTTTATGATAATCTAGATTAAGTTATATAGATGAAAAGTATATTATGTAAAAGTACAAAATATACAAAACAAAAAAAGAAACGAGTTACATTCAAAGATGATTACGAAAAAAAATATTTCAAATTCTTGATATTATTTACATCAATCACTCTATCATATTCATTATATTGTTTCATAACTTCTCACTTCCATATATTGATTCCATTCCCATTCCCATTCTCATTCCGACTCCCAATCAAATTTCGGATTCCTATTTGAACATCTTTATAAAATCATCAATAAATTTCGAATATAATTTATCTTTTAGATTTTCATAAGTTACCATGTCAAATATAGTTTTTTTACTGTTATAGGCATCCTTTTTTGATAGATATTTCAATAGTGTAAATAAACTAATATTATTATGTTCTACTGCTATTTTTTTCCATAAATAAAAAAATGTTTCATATACATGAATGTAATAATCATCCTTATCGTTTTTCAAATTATTCAAATGTGTTAACAATGATTTATTAAATTTTATTTTTATTCTCTCATATTCTAATTCATTTGATTTTACATCTATTTTTTTATTTGGTATAAAATCAATAAAATCAACCTCATTCATATAATTTAAATCGTCTTTTGTTAAATGTTTCATTATTATATATTAAATTAGATTTAATTATATTTAATTACGTTTCTTATGTTTAAAACGTCTAGTTTTTTTCTTATATAATTTATTTTTTCTTCTATGAGCTTTCGTCTTTTTACTCTTTTTCCCCGATCTCCCTCCTCTCCTAGCTTGTTGTTCGTCAACTGGTGGTTTTACGGATGCTAATACATAATCTCCTTTAGTTGCGCCTGGACCAGAATATCCTCCAAAAGCTTCTTGATTTACTACATTCTCTGGTAAACAAGTCAATAACCATATACTTCTTGACCCTGCTTGTCTATCATTTGATAAAGTTCCTCGTTTAGCATATCCATTTGAAAGGAAGGGTTCGATTTCACCTCGATATGATGTTTCAATTCTACCACTATTGCTTCTATTACTTCTACTACTATCGTAATAAAAAATATCACGTACAGTATTTGAATTATATGTTCTATTTCCTATACTTGTATAACCACCATAAATAAGCGCGCCATTTAATTCTTGAGTAGAATCGCCTAATGCTTTCAAGTGAGAGCATTTCAAAAAATTAAAATAATTGTATTTTGTTAACATAATGTCCCAACATAATTCACTTATTTCATTTGGAGAACGACCAGGAAAAGATGTATACATACTTGTCCATATTTTTCGAATTGTCTCAATTACATTACCTAATACATTACAAGCTCCTAATGTTTTATCATCGTCTTTACTAGATACATTCATATTTGTATCTTTTGAAATAAACAAATAATCTTCACTAGCATTGTTTCCACTAGTAACAGTATCGTTCATTCCATTCCCGAGATAACAGTTCACTACAATTCTACAGTCAGCTGGTGTTGGTTTGCCTACTATATATCCAAGATTATAATATAATGATTTATTACTATTCTGAAACATGATATTCATATCAGCGGTTTCTAATTCTTTAGCATTAAGAGCGGATTGATAATTACTGCATGTCGACTGAGCATCGTTAATTGATGACATTGGACAAAAAGAATTATTTTTACTTAATTTACCTGGCCAATTATTTACAGCATTATTGATTAATGTTTTATTTATATTTTTCCATTTATTTAAAACATTTCTTTGTTCCTCGCCGGTCGGTATTGCGTTACGTGGAAATATCCTTCTTAATATTGTATCTGTAGTTTTTAGTGTTTTTTGGTCTATATCTCCTGTAAATAAATCGCCCCACATGGTATTAATATTCTCCCCATCAATACGTTTTGTATTTATTAAACTAAAGAATCTTTCCATTTTTTCTTTGTTATTATTATTCAATAAATCAGATTCTTTTAAAAGAATATATATAGTACAAAGGTAAAATATCAAATTACCTATATTTTTACGATAATCAATACTATTTGTATCACGTATTCCATTTAAAAATTGAAATAATTGATTTATTTTAGATTCGTTGATCGTATAAACACCAGATTGTTGTGTATCATTAATTGATTCAGTTATTATTAACGATGCTTTTGCTGCGTAACGTGTGAGTTCACTTGCCCATTGTTTATTTATTTCACCCTCTGCTTCTCTCCTAGCATTATCTAATTCTATTTTTCTTCGCTTCAATTCGTTCAATTTTTCTTGTTCGATTGTTCTAAGCGTCGCTAAACAATGTTGATTCAAAATCTTTGTATAATGGTCACATATTCCAGTAATTAGGTGTTCATTAGAAAAAATTCTTAATGTATCTGCGTTTCGTTTTGTTCTTTGATCATAAATTTTATTACAAATATTACTATAAAGTGTACATATTTTATTTCTAGTTTGTTCATAATATATTCTAGTATTTTCGTCATTTTGAAACAAAGCATCAAACAAATCTTTTTGATAACATCGAGAATCTTGATTTTCACCAATAATTGCGTTTATAATATCAAATATATCCCGAATTTCATTTGTATCTATATCTTTAAACCGAGCGCAAATTTCTTTTATATTATTTACAGCTTCATTTGCTAGAGAACAATTCATTTGTTGATTGGGTTTAAGTGTAGGATTAATAATTTCAACAGTATTATTTGCGCTTCGTTTCATTACACGAACTCCACCAGTTTGAATACTTGTTGATTGTGATTGTGATTGTGATTGTGATAGTGTATCTAAAATAATTTCTTTTATTTCATTTTTAAAGTATGAACTATGTAATAATTGTATAGCAAAATCATCTTGCATATTTCTAACAGAAGCCCATCTTCCATCGATTAGTATATTTTTCAAAATAGCTGGATAAGTATTCACTCTTGTTTGATCACCAAATAATTTCTCTAAGTTTGCCTTAAGAGTTGGATAATTGCGCAATAATTTTGCTCTATTATTGCTTATACTATTCATACCATCGTACGTATTTATAATCTCAATATAATCTAATCTATCAAGCATAGGATTATAATTTTCAAAAATAAGGCACGTTAATTCATCTATTATCATATTTTGTGATTTATAAACTATCTCAGTTGGATACTTAATATAACGTTTAATATAATTTTTATCCAGGATATCAAGAAGTTCAGCCCTTACTTTGAAAAATAATTTCATATTATCATATGTAAAAGATAGATTATTCGGAATCCAATATAAATTATTATTTAATATATCTTCATTACTGGTATAGTATTGATACATATATAATTCAACATATCTATCATATATTTTATCAATAATTTGAATTTCAACTTCTTTATCAATATTTAAAAATATTTTATTTTTTTCAATCGTTTCTATTTGTTCATTTAATATAGACATGTATTCTATATCTTGTTGATTTTCCCTTACATTTCTTACATCTTTTAAATTTCTTAATCCTTCTTCCATTTCATTATATCTATCATAATAATTTTTTTCTATATGATATGATTCAATCGTCAATGCTTTTAATATATTATAAAAACTTTTATTTAGTTCTAATGACTCGATTTGATTAAAAAATGCGTCTATCGCATAAACTCGATTTGTTTCAGGAAGTTGATTCTGAACAGATACTTGCGGAGGCGGAGGTGGAGGAGGAGGCACAACATTGGACGGAGGCGGTGGAGGACCTTCTAGTTCAATTGCCATATCATCTGGTCCTTGATCAACGGGTGGTGGAGGTAATACGTTAGAACCTTGTTGTCCTTCTTCTTCTTGATTACCATTCGCTCCACCTTTTTTTAATTTTCTTTTTATCGTTTTATACATTTTTTTCCTATTTAAAATACGACGTTTTATGCGCATTCTTCTGGTTTTTTTTCTTATTTTTAAATATTTACCTCCAAATTGTTCTGGAGAAGATTGTTGTTCTCCTATGTTCTCGCCCGATATTGTGTCTATAGGTTTGCTTCCAATATATCCAGTAATTGACAAAACTAGTTCTGATACATATTCTTCTAATTGAAATGCTAACATACTATTTAAATTAAATAGATTTATTACCTTTTCTTCTAATGTCATCGATTGAATTTCAGGGTCTGGATTATTTAATTGTTCAAATAAACCAATTAAATTTTCATCATTCCCATTAAGATTATTTAAAAAAGGATAATTTCCATATTCTATTATATTAAGATTGTTATTTATTTGGCTTTCGGGTTCAATTGTATCATAAACGGTATTATCATATGGTAACAATGGAGTTTGTTCATAAAAAATAGTATGTGTCAAGTAATCAAATAAACTATCATTTAATATTTGACCATTTTCATAATATAATGTTATACCTTTTTCAAAATTATTTCCAAAAGTATCAATCATTTCTTTCATCATTTTTTCCCAATTGCTATTTAACATAATCGGATTTTTTTCAATATATTCGTCAAATTCTTTATACGATTCAACTTCTTCGTTCGATTGATTTTGAGGCAAATTAGACGTAGATTCTTTTTCTGGGAGTATTATTTTTTTAATATCAATATCTTTACCATATTCGACCTCTACCCTGCTGTCGTCATACGATGATGGCATTATAGCAACATCTCGTCCACCAAATAGTTTTTTTCGTTTTCTTGGATTGGTATCTATTTCTTGTATTGGTTCAGCGGAATCAGTTAATCCAATCATTCTTCTGATTGCGTCGACTTTTTTAGCTAAAGAATTCAACCGATTTGTTCCTGCTCCACCATATCTAAAATCATGTATAAAGTCAGACGCAAATATATTATTAATATAATATAACATTCCGCTATCTGGTAAATTTATTTCCATTTGATTGTTTGCCATATATAATAGTTTGACAAAATACTTTATAAAATTGAAAGCAATAATCGATAATATATTATTGAATAACTAACAACAAACGACAAACAACAAATGACAATGACAACTATAATCAATACATTTAATCTTAATTCAAATGAGCAATTTCAAATCAACCCCGAAATGATTAATATGAATATAGTAAACCTAAACAACATTGATTCAAATATGAATATCATTAAGAATTATAATCATTATTTCATGAACATTCCATTTAAATTAATTCATAATCAAGAACAATCAACATCAACATCAACATCAACATCAACATCAACAGCAACACATATAATTACGAATTATTATGCTATAAATTATTTATCAAATGTGAATGTTTCCATAAAGTCAATGAAAGAAGTAATAAAGAACGATTTTAAACTATCAAATGATTTTGATATTATTATTTATACAGAGAGTGGAACCGGATTGGATATTAATGATTTTATAAAACAATTGTACCCAAAGAGAAACTTAGAAAATATTACAGTATGTGAAATTATGAACAAAAACACTGGATTTCATATACGTCCGCATACCAATACCAATCATCATAACATTCCCACCAATGTAGATAATCCATCTCTATTGATTCAACCAGGAACCGACCAATCAAATCAATCGCATATGCCGTCATTAACATCTTCTATCCATAATATAAATGACTGTCCAGTATGTTTTACAACATTGGAACATATAAGAACAAACTATTTTGTATGTAGACATCATATTTGTTATAGTTGTTTTACAAATTGGAGAGATAGAAATGGTAATGAAGCAACATGCCCATTATGTAGGTCAAGATTAAATATTGTATGAATACAAAAAAACGAATCATACAATTCAAATAACCACTCAGAGAATTTACAAAAAAATACTTCATTTATAATACTAATAGTAACAATGCTATTATTAGTATTATGAAATTTTTATGTGTATATAATTAAATAAAAATAAAATATAATAATATATCTTCATCAAAATGTGGAAATTAATCGCATTTATTGTTTTATTTGAAATTTTTCTTAATTTTACTAGACAAAACGCAATAAATTGTTTATTGAAAAAACCACTTGTATTGAGTATTTTAACTATACACCACATGACAAACGCATTCCTTTTATATGGATGGTTATTTAATAATAATATATTGTTAAGTATTCACGTTTTATTTTGTATATCTATCATGATATATTGGACATTAAATAGGGGACTATGTGATGTTACTGTATATGTAAATGAAAAATGTGATTGGAAAAAAGAAGAACTACTTAGAGACATTTTATATTATTCTGGATTAAAACAAAGTAAATTATGGAAGCAAAAAAAATTACATTATGTTATTATTTCCTTATTATGTTCAATAAGTATATATAAATTAATAATTAATAACGCAACGATAACAGTTTAAAGCGAATTTATTATATATGAATAAATCAAACTGATAATTGACGACATCCGATAATATGAACAAACAAACAGAACTTAAACGATGGTACAACATATGTAGTGAACCAGATTGTATGAAAAAGTTTTCAAAAGACCACGATGTTCATACAGACCATCTAGATTTAACATTTTCAAATCCGGTAGCTTATCCTAAAGATAAATATAATTTAATTCTTATTGGAATTTTTTCTACAAATTTATATTGTATGAGTTGTGCTCATAAACATGCTCATCGAGTTTATTATAACAGAGGCAATCCAGAGCCATATAATATAAATTTTATTAGAAATATCGCATATTAAATATCTTATGTTTTACGTGCTTTATGTCTACAATTTTTTACAGTTCCAATACCTCCACTAGCTAAACTATGGGGTTTGTAATATACTTGAGCATTATTTGTAAAAAGACTTGTCATAAAAAAAGGTCTATATCCATGAAACATTTGTATTATTTATAATATATAATTATAAATATTTATATTTATATATTTATTTTTTAAATATACATATATAAGAAATGGCGGAATTTAGATGCTTTGATACATATGTACTAAATAATTATTCTAGTTCTGATTATACCAAAAAGAAAAAAAGGAAAACGTTGTTTGAAAATGCTCAAACAATTGCGATAGGAAATTCGAATTATCAACAAGGTATATCAGTAAACGCAATACCACCAGGCTATTTACAAAAAACATCAGGAGGTACATATTATGCTCCTGTTTATGTAGGAACGAAAGGAAGCAATCGTTGTTTATTAGGAGCAAATAGTTATGATTTATTATATGATGTATTATATGGAGCTAAACCGTATAATGATACATATAAACAAATCGCAACTGACATAACAGATTCACTTCCCATTCCTCCTCAAGATTGGGTGGGTAATATGATGCAAATTAACTTTAAATCTGAAGCAAATCCAGATGTTACAATTGGTCCGGCAATTTGTGATAAACCAGCGAATGGCACTCCAAATAAAATGGACTATGCTGCTAGACAAGATTTCTTACCAAAATATGATGATGTCGATGGGAATCCTCCTACAGATTTCCCCGGTATGTCAATTGACCCTGAATATAATATATTCTATCCGCAATGTCCGAGTAAATATAAAACAAATAATTATTATAAAAATATAAAATATAATTCAAGTATATTATTTTCAAGTAAAGAAACATTACCACAAACTATAAACTTTTTAAATAATAAATTGTATCAAAATGTTAAAACATTCCCGTATCCTTTGGACTTTAATGCTTCTAAATGTCTTACACTACAAGAACTCATTGATTTAATCTTTCCTCCACCTCCACCACCTCCTACATTTTTTGACGTTTCAGGTATTACTTTCCTTGAGTACGGACTTTCCGTTACCTACGGAAATGGTGTTTTCATTGCTGTTGGAAAAAGTTCAGATGGAAATACCATTTTACGTTCTACAGATGGAATTACTTGGCAGACAGTAGGCGGAACACGATTTGATGCTCTTGGAGAAGGTAGGTCGGTTGCTTATAATGGTGCTGACACATGGGTCGCAGTAGGATATAGTTCAGATGGAAATAATGTATTAAAATCAGAGGATAATGGACTTACATGGTCAGTTGGAATGTTAGGCGATTTACCAGCTAACTTTACTGGAAATTCAATTGCTTATGGGAATGGTTTGTGGGTAGTTGTAGGTACAGATGGTTCCGCTACAAACACTATTTTTAATTCTAACGATGGAAATACTTGGAGTAATGTTTCAGGTATTCAGTTTAATATACAGGGAAAATCAGTACAATATGGAGGAGGTAAATGGGTAGCAGTCGGCGAGGATTCCACTGACCAAAATAATATATTATATTCAATGGATGGTCAAACTTGGAATATATCTACAGGTGCCCTTTTTTCAAGTGGATATGGAAACAAAGTTGTATTTGGGGGCAAAGACCGTTGGGTTGCTCTGGGAACGAGTGATGATAATAATCACATATTAACTTCAAGTGACGGAATGAATTGGGTAGCAGCAACCGGTGATATTTTTAGCACAGAAGGTTTATCAGTAGCATATGGAGGTGGTGTTTGGGTTGCTGTAGGTATTGATATTGGTGGAAATACAATAATTGCTTCTGGTAATGGATTAGAATGGACATATGTTTCTGGTCTTAAATTTAACGTAAAAGGTAATTCGGTTGCTTACGGAGGTGGTAGATGGATAGCAGTCGGTGAAGATACACTTGGAAATACAATTTTATCATCTAGTAATGGATTTACCGATTGGGAACAGGCTTATGGACAACAATTCTCAACTTCAGGAACATATGCTATATATGAAGGTAATGAATGGGTTTCAACAGGAACAGGTCCTACTTTATTATATGGATATTCTATTGTGTAAAATATTTAGATTAAGAATCTCAATTGATTTTTTTGGGCAAAAATACCACAGCAACATTTATTTTCAGGAACAAAATCCCAATGAAATGTTTTCAAAATACAAGATTTTAATATATTCATATTGAAGATAGACCAATTGCCTCCTAATTTTACTACAACGGCATCTCCGTTTTCATAAAAAAATTCCACAATTAATACATGCCATTGACTATATATTCGGATTGCTGTATTATCACGAATCGCAATAATTTTAAAATCATCATCAAATAAGATTCTAAGCTCATTTAGTAAATAATTCATGTGCCATTGAGATATAATGGCTCTTTTTTTCTCTAGTAAATTTACGTTCATTATTATATATAATGTAATATTTTATTATATATAATTGTTATTATATCATTATCATTATACAGATTTATTCTAATTTATAATATATTACTTATTTGAATGATTAACAACGGTTCCTATTTGTTTTCCTTGATTCGATTCCATACTTAATGGACCATGTTTAAAATTACTGCCATATAGTTTTCTTCCATGGTCGCACTTTAATCCCGTTGTACCGGGTAAATAAATATTCCAAACACGAGGGTCTACAGGTCCAATTGTATTATAAACAATATCAAATAAACCTTGTTTATTAACCATTCCAACTCTTACATATTTTGATAAGTGATTATTATAATTCAATATCACTTCTCCTTCAGGTGCTTCATATGGATTTTCTGTCATATGTTCTCTTATCATAGTTAAATCATCTGATTTGTCTAATTCAGAAATTGCTCTAGCCCAAAGAGAAAATCCTATAAAACTAGACTCCATTGGGTCATTGATAATTTTTGTAGGGCCTTCACCATAAAAATTTTTATATTCTTTCACAAATTCATGATTTGTATCTGATCTTAACGATTGAAAATAACTCCATACAGCATAATGTCCGATAGCACGTTCAGGTTTCATCAACGTAAATGTATGTTCTGTTATACTAAATGAAACGATTGGATATACTTCTGACATAGGAATATAAATTTTATTTCCTTTATTTTTTTCAATATACATATCATATAGTGTGTCGAAAAATGCTATATTTGCGGTTGTTCCATTTATAGTGTTTAGGATAACACAATTTTTATTCGTCAAAATTCGTTTAGCAGCTTCTTTATATTCAGTACTTCCATATGGAAAATATTCTTCTCCGGCAATTCTACCACCATTTTTATTAATAATGGCTTTCATAATTGTATTTGCTGTTCTAGAATAAACGGAATCTGTTCCAACTAAATAAAATGTATTTCCAATGTTATTTAAAGCCCATAAAACGCCTACTTCAAGTTGTTGATTCGGGGTAGACCCAGTATAAATGATATTAGGAGAACATTCTTGTCCTTCATATTGTAAAGGATAAAATAAAAGAGCGTTGTTTTGTTCAACAATGGGTTTCATTGCTTTTCTATCAGCAGATGTCCATCCTCCAAATATAACTCGAATACCATCATTTATAAATTTTTGGACTTCTTTTTTATATACTTCTGGGTCTGATTTACCATCAACAATATCAGCAACTATTTTTCTTCCATTTATACCTCCATTTTCATTTACTTTCAAAATTTGTAATTTCATCATTTCAACCAATGGAATCGCATTTGTTGCTCCTGTGACAGAGTGAATGACTCCAATTTTAATAACTCCAATAAAAAAATAATGAATGACAAGATAAAATAGTATGAAACAAATTAAATATTTCAAATAATTATTGAATATATTTCCAAAATTATCTGCTTTTAATTTTATAGAATTCAAAAATAAAGAAATAGCTGATAAAATTATCATAATAGAGCTATAATATAATATAGTATGAGTTGCTCGCAAGTTTATATATTTATTGTATATAACTTGACTAAATACTAATAAAGGAGCAACCGTTATTAAAAATACAAAAATAAAATGAATTGTCTTATCAGATATTAATGATTTATCCAATATAAATACAATAAATGTGGCAAACAACCCTATTAATATATCATTAAATTGTCCAATAAACCTACTTTGAAACATTTTATTATATATTTATTTAATATATAATAAATGAAAACAGATTTTTTTTTTAGAATCGTTGTTTTAATTATATTTATATATGCTATTATTGCTTTTATATATGGATTTATTAATACAATCGTATTAGTTCTTATTATATTAGCAATGATAGTTACTTATATATTAACACAACAATTCGATTATTCTGTCGCTGAAAACAAATGGAGATTTTTGGCTACAATTGGTTCAATTACGACTGCTATTTCTTTACTAATCAATGCGAGTGTATTTATTAAAAATGAAAAAACACAAGTAGACCAAAATATGATTAGTTTTAATAAAATTGTTTCAGATTCATTTGGAAAATTAGAAGATAATTTTATGAAGGATTCTCAAAAATTAGGTTATTTATATCATGATATATACTTTGCCTCAGGTCACCCTTCAAACCCTGATTTAGCTAAAACACGAGATAAAAATCTAGAGTTTCAACAAGCTCTTAAAATTTTCAATGCTATGGAAATTGTATTTATTGCTGGAAAACTAAAAACAAATAAAGACCGTCCAGAATATAGAGGTATTATGAATGTGTTTGATATTTATACATCATCCCCATTGATGAGAGAATATTGGAAAACACTTAGATATAATTTTTCACCAGGATTTATTGAATTTATTGAGAAGGAGTTTTACAATTATCGTATATCAACGGAACAAGTATTTGTAACATAAACCAATTATATCCAATCATATCCAATCAAACCAATACAATTAACAAAATAAGCATTTATTGAAATATAATATATAAAATATAATATATATGACATACACGTTTTCGAATATATTAAATTTATTCAATTTAAAACAAAGAAAAGGAAATTTCGTTTTCAATCTGATAAATTTGATTATTTTATTTATAGCTTTAAAATGGATATATGATAATTATTTTTATATACCAAAATATTATTTATTTCAGTCATTTTTATACTCGAATTTAACACTTCCAGCAAGTAATTCTAGAAATTTATTTTTATGTTCTAATTCTACCATGCCTCTAAACGGTAAACATTTTGGTCATGTTATTGAAAATGTTAAAAACTTTTTAACCCCTCATAATGTAACGGAAATATTAGTCATAACTTATGCTTATCCTAAAATAAGAGGAGCGAATGGATTAAATACAGGAGAAACAGATAAAATAGTGAATGAAAAAATTATTCCTGCTTTTAATCGAATTGGAATCAAGGTAAAGGTATTAGATACTGAATCTTCTCCAGAAGTACAACAACAAGAGATTAAACAAGCACAAGCTATTTATATGACGGGTGGTAATACATTTTGGATTACACGAGCATTACACAAGAATAATGTAATTGATATTATAAAAGAAAAGGTTAATATGGGTATGCCTTATATTGGTGTTAGTTCGGGTACGAATGTAACATGTCCTACCATGCAAACGACAAATGACATGCCAATCTGTTGTATACCAAGCTGTGATACATTAGGTCTTATACCGTTTCAATTAAATGTTCATTTTAACGAATTCAAACAAGGACAAGGATTTGGCGGAGAAAGCAGAACACAACGAATATGTCAATATATACAAGAAAATAGAACATTTAAAAATACAAATATTCCTACTTTTGTATTAGGGCTTCAAGAAGGTTCATGCTTACATGTAAGTGGAAATAATGCCGAATTAATAGGCCTTCAAAGTAGTCCAGGTGTTTTAATGCGAATTATCAATGGTGAATTTAAGAAAACATATATTCCAGTTGGGTCAAGATTAGATAAATTATTACAACTTGATGCTAATTTGAACTAGCCGCTAACCGCTCAATATAATTAAACCCTCCATTGGTTAATTTATATTGAATCTCTTCATTTGTTACAGGTTCATACTTCATAATAATATTTATGAAAAAATAATATTCAAATATTCCTAAGAAAAAAAACATTAATAGATTTTCAAAAAATATTATTTTCCATTGAATATGGTTTCGATATGATTTATGTAATGACAATCCTAATAATACGCAAAAAATAATACCCAGCCCACCTCCCATTTTACATGAACGAATAAATAATTGATTTAATATTTGTTTCTGGTTTTCCTTTGAATGTAGATAATTTATATATAATGTATCTAATATTTTTCGCCTGTAATAAGATTGATTATCTACAAGTTGATGAATAAGTTCAGATTCAATTTCATTTAATTCAACCAATTCTAAATGACGAAAATAACTATCTATTTTTCCAATAAATTTTTGATTTTCAATGCGAACAATAAAATCGAAGAAAAAATAGATTTCAAAAATAACCATTATCAAAATATGAGCGCAAATAGAGAGAGCCTTGTTTATAATGATGTACCTACACGAATATAGTTTATCAATCGTGTAATATAAAAAATATACGCATTTTTGATTTTTTTTAGATTTTGTACAATTTACGAAAAATGTATTATATTTTTTATAAATGGATTTGTTATTTATCATTTGATTTGGTCTAATTTCTAATTCCCATGATTCATATGTTTCACCTGATTCGATTTCATTTTCATTTTCATTTTCGATTTCAATTTCATTATTATTATTCTCGCCATTCTCATCATTTTTCTTATCCATTTTAATTCTAGAAATCATATAATAAAATGGTAAGATAACATTAAATTATAATTCATATAAAATAAATTATATTTTAATATTACAAATCATCCATATTTGTTTAATATTGATATAATTCATTCACAACAATAGACATACACCAATCAGCACCATTCAAATTCACAGTATTACCTTTATCATCAACTAATCTTACTCTCATTCGATTAATATCCACTGGACCATAATATCTTCTCTCATTCAATAAAAGATTTGCTCCAAAACTTGTGTATGGTTGCTGTCTTATATTTGAATTAATATCAATTGGTAATATAGCCAATACATCGCTTGAATTTGAACCATAATTTCGTTGTTTTATCGTATTTCTATTGGATAATATTTGATTAATAGAATACACTTGTGCTTGGGTTATTTTTTTTCCTCTTCCACTAGATGAATTTACTTTATTTCCTGAGCAATCCAATTGTAAATCACTGGAATAATAACTTGGTAAACTTAAACGAGTATCTTCAGGGACACCAATATTAACCAATCCTTTATTTTGTCTATTTTGATTAAAATCATCTAGTATAATAGAAAAATATTTTGGACCATATAAATCTGATACAGCATCTAATGAATATGTTCCAGAAGTATATGTTTTTGTGAAAGATGTGTATATTTTTGTAGAACTATTTGGACCTAATGGGGCCGGTCTAAATCCAAGCGACCAACCTAAATTTTGATTCAATAAAGAAGATGTAAAACAACGATTCCCAATACAGTCAATGCCGCCAGAAGCATCATAAAAATAGAATGTGGCTGGATTTGTACCTGTTAAAGTAAACATAAACTTTGAGCTATAATAATTATAACTCCATGATATTTCAGATGGTTTCGTCGAAGACCCCCAATTAATATCTGTATCTAATTGAATTAAAATGCCAGAAGGATCATAATTTCCTTGTGGAAGATTAAATGAATAAAGAACCCCTCCAATTTCAACATTAAAACAAGTATTTCCTTGTTCTAAACTAAATCTATACCATGTATTTGGTATTTGAACAGAATATAATAGAATTGAAAGAACTTTTGTTAATGGTTCTGATAATTCAAACGTGTAATTTGTGGAAGAACTAGATGAATTTGGGTCGGCCGAATTAAATGGTAAAATAGTAGGCCTAAATTGACTATCAACGTTTATAATTCTAGTATTTAAATTTCTTAAAGTAGGATTCAAACTATCTTGAGTGACTGGTAATTGAACACTTTGATTTATACCTAAAAAGTTTTGTTTCATTGGGTAATGAGCGTTATCATTAAAGACTTCAACTTGTTGAACTCGGTCAGTTAATTTAGATGATTGACTAGGGTCTGTGGGGTTTAAATATTGGTTTTGGTACCAATTGTCCGCTTGTTTGGTATATTTATTGACATTTCCATTATTTGTATTTGTATTTGTATTCAAATATTCATCAGAAAATGTCGATATCAATTTATTTCTTGCTTTATCTAAAAACAAAACTATATTTTCATTATCATTATTATACTCATCTGATTCTTTAACTCGTTTAATCGCTTCATCAGTAGAAAAATGTATTTGCCTTAAGCTTGGATTTGGTTCTAAATTCAATACTTGTAACAATTCATCTACCGAATATTCATCTACATTTGTATTCAATACACTCATACTATAATTTTATCTTTTAATTAAAAAAATATAATCAGCCACAATTAAAACAAATATAGTGCTTTTTTTTAAGTGCTTAATTTTAAGCAAATCATAATTAAATAATACATCTAATAGTAATATTACGATTGTAGAGTAGTTGTATTAGTTGTATTATTTATGCTATAAAATGTATCTTTGTATTCTCTAATAAACATATTTTTAAAAATCTCTATAAAATCAATATGACTATTATTTAAAATCCAGGCAGGTAATTGTGTAATTCCTTGACATCTTTTTATATGGTAACTTCCTTTGAATATTAACTTTTCCAGTATTTCAATATAAATTATATCATTTTTTTTAAATTTACTTTTATCAATTCTAAATGAGCTTTTATATGTATATCTATTATAGTTACAGTCTTTATATATTTTATAATACTTATCAGCGTGAACATAATTTTTAACCATACCAATCCCCATAATTTGATTTAAATCATTATTCATTTCTACTACAAAAACAACAATCATATGTGGTACAGTTTCTTTTATTCTCATTGGAGAATTGTAAATACATCCTTTGTGGTTATGTGTATTTCTCCATTTAACATTTTCTTCCCATGTATCATTTGTAAATCTAGTTGAGCATATAGTATATATCATATGAATTTGTTTTATTTAATTTAATAAAGGGATTTTTAATTTTCAATTTTTAAAAAAAATAGAGTATAATAAATATTAAAATTTAAAAGAGTATTACTTATATTTATAATGGAATATCCAAATGATTCACACGATTCATATGATATTAATAATTATACAAATGACGAATTATTACAAGTATTGAATTTAGGAGAACATCCGTCAATAAATGAAATTTATTATTCCGCAGAAGAAGCAATAAATCGATTGAAAAAATCGTTTAATTATGATAAAGATTTGATTTCATTTATTGAAAATGCGAGAGATATATTAATAGATGATTTTTCAAATAATAATTTTAAACACGATGAAACCAAATATAACAAACTTCAGATAAATAATGAGGATGATGAGGATGAGGATGGCGACGATGATGGTGACGAAGATGACGATGATGAAAACAATGATAGAGACGATGAACGCGAAAATAATAATGATAGTCGTAAACGTGAACACGATGAAAACAAAAACACCAACATAAATCCAAATAATGTAAATGTAAATACAAACAATTCTAATAATAGTCAAGCAATTGTAGTAGGTTCTTCATATTCGGATAATGTTGTTTCAAATGTTATGGATTCAAGCCTTGATAGAGACAGAGAATTTTTACAGGTACATGACCCAATACAGGCTGAAAAAGATAAAATTTTAAATCCAATAAGAAGAAGATATATAACAAGTATAGTCAATATCGACACCTTTTTAAGGAATGATTATTTAACAACAAATCCTAGTAATTATATTCAAGAATTTGCGGAACCAATTAATAATGTAATTAGTATGTCACTATCTTCCATTGAAATGCCCAATATTTGGTATTCATTTTCAGAGAGTAGAAATTCAAATTTTATTAATATTGTATTTAAAAACTTTAATTATGATGGAAATGTGTACGATGTATCCTATAATATTACAATTCCTGATGGAAATTACACATCAGAGGAAATAGAAGTTACAATGAATAATTTATTTAAATATTATGCCCAACACAATCCATTAATAGGAGATGAATACCAAAATCCTATATATTATTTAAGAATGAGTGTTGATAATATTACTGGAAAAACAACATTCAGAATTATTACACAAGGATATGATTACACAAATTCAGACGAAGAACTTTTATTTGGAACTTCGCCGTATGAACCACTCAAATTAAATGGAAATGATAATATCTGTTATTCACCTGATATGGCGGTCGAATTTAATTTTTTAAATGAAACACAATTATCTTTGTATAATGAATTATTAAATAAAAAAAATGACCCAGCAATTAATGATGTTGTTTATAATACGAATTATATAAACACTACATTATGTCAACAATATGTTACAAATGTTAAGAAAAAGGCATATAATACAAGTTCTATTGTTCCTGAAAAAATCATGTTTGATACAGCAGGCTGGATGTTTGGATTTAGAAAACCAAGTTATACAATGACAATTAATGATACCTTTTTTGATGCTTATACAACAAATTATGTTGTTATATATAAGGGCTTTCTAAATAGTGAAGGTATATATGGAGGCTTGGTTAATACTTACCTCTTTTTAAGTATTGATGATTTTAATAATAATTATAAAAGAACTGTCATATCAAATAGTGATAATTTTGTTGTAAGTAATAATATTTTAGCAAAAATACCAATTGGAAGTGGTTCAAATACATTACTAGTACAAGATGATAAAATTAATAAAACAAGGGAGTATTTTGGTCCAGTTAATATAAAAAGAATGAGAATTAAATTATTAGACCGTTTTGGAAATGTAGTCGATCTTAATAATAATAATTATACCTTTACTCTACAACTAACACAATTATACTAATACTAATACTAATACTAATACAATAAACTATTCATTCATAATACATATATTACTTTATATATATAATTTAATGATAGCAAAAGGAAAAAGTATCTCCGGAAAAGCACCACGTTCTGTATCATCTATGTATGGAAAGTTAGACCCAGTAGGAGAATCAAAATGTTTGAATACAGAGGCTTTACTAAAAACATTATACACAAATATAGGTTCTAACTTAAATACTTTATTACAAAACTTTTCAAAAGGTGATTTTGTAGCAGTTAAAAATGAATTAGACCAAAATTATGATAGATTATCCATTACCATCAGAAACAATTCAAAGCCGGAATTCTTGTATTATGAAATTATGAGAATTTTAATGAACAAAACACTCGATGGTCTAAAGCAATGTATTTTTCAATATTTAAATTTAATAGATACTGCTAGTAAATTAGAGAAATGTAATGAATATAAATCAATTTTAGATGACCCTGAAAAACTTAAAGATTATATTGATAAATTATCAAGACGATTCTTCTTATTAGAGGCTGAACCGATTACGATTATTAAAGGTACACTTAAACCTCAATATGCTGCTTATGTTTCTTTATATGGATTCCCTGAGAGTGGTATTTTTGAATCTGATAAAATGGGAGATATTCTTTATAAATTAGAAAATAATTTACCAATGACGCCATTGGCATAATTTAGGAAAATTGTGAAGTTTCTTTAAATTCTTTTAAATAAATATTTAGCAAAACCATTTAAAGAACATATTTTTTAAATATTATAAACATTTATCAAAATTGAATAAAAATTGTTTAAATTATTTCTGTAAAAAATTTTTTTCTTTGCTATATGTATAAAGATGAGTTCTATTAGTCCTGTTAATCTTGTTTTAAACGGTCTTGCGACCGAAATTCAAATGTCTACGCTAGGTGCGTTCGCGGGTACAGCTCCCCCTAGTTTAACTGCTGATTCTTACGCAACAGTTTCAGTAACTCTTGATAATATGAAATCTACATTTACTTTCCATTCCGATTCTACTGATTTTACTGATGTAGATGCGGAAGATGTTATCTATTACTGTGATTGGCAAGGCGCTGATATTAATGTTTCTAACTCTGCTGTCGACGCGACTTTTAGAATTGATGAGAATGCGGTATCAAATGACATTAAACATGATTTTATTAGACACATTGCTAATTATTTATTCAATACTCATCGTGGTGTGGATCTATTTGATAACGAGGCTGATATGCTTCTAAATTTAGAAGAGAAAGGAGAGGCCGCCTGGAGTAATAACCAGGATACAGGTATTAAAAATAAAATCAATGCTGCTAATAATAAAACAAATGGAGATACTAGTGACGATAATTATTGCCGTGTATTATTTAGACAATTAGTTAATCTTCAACCAAATAGATTTCAAACATTAGACGCGGTAAGTGAAGAGAACGGCAACTATAAATTACCATTTGTCTCTGGTGATTCAATTAGCTTCAAAGTTACATACAAAGCTCATGCTGACCAACATCTTATTGTTGGCCGTGATGATGCGGTTCCCGATAGAAGCTATGCTATCAAATTAGTAATGGCATAAACTTAAACCTAATAAAAAATAATTAAATTAATCTCAAACAATTTTTGAATACTTCATATTATAATCTTCAAATTATATAATATGAATCATAGAAATATTCTTATTGATTTAGAACGCATGAAAGGCGAAAAAATCAATAATATTTCTCATTATAATAATGCGGTTCAACGACAAATTATACAAAATCAACAAAAAATGTTTATAATGCGCCATAATAATACACTAAAAAATATTCAACCATCTTATGGTGGAAAACATTATGATTGTAATTGTTGAAAAGTCATGAATCCATAAACCATTCATATTTTTTTTTATGTAAACGATTCACATTTTCTCTATCTTTATTAGTTAATTTAAAATAAGAAGCAATTGTATCATCATTTATAATTTCAGGAAAATCAGTTAATTTAGTTATATCAGGAATTAATTCAAAAATATATTTTTCCAAATATTTCATTCTATATCGTGTTGACTCAAACAAATAAAGCGCTACTTTTGTTGAAAAAAAGGCCTTTAATCGTTTTAATTCTTCCACTGTTTTTCCAATTATCACATAATTATCTCGATTTGATATACCATATTCTCCTTCAGCGTCCAAATATGGAAATCCATACATTTTATGAGCCATAATAAGTTTAGGAATTCCATAATATGCCTCTTTCATATTTGAATACTCTATATCCAACATAGGTTTCAATCCATCAAGTTTACACGTATTTATACAAGGATACATAAAAATATCTGTTTTAACCTTTGAAAACTTACTCAATTTAGACGGTAAATTTGTTTTAATCACTGATAATTTTGTTTCATGATTTAATTTACATATTAGTTTTTGAATTACACTATATCCATATAAAGGGATAGGTTTATTGTTTAAAAAATGTTTAGTATTATTTTTTGTAATAATTTCTCCGTTATTTTCTCTCATATCCCATTTTAAATATTCCTCCAAATCTTTATCAAAAACAATCATATATCCAGGATTTTTAGATTTAGTTAATTTAAAATAACAAGTAGGTGTTTGGGCATAGTTGTTGAAAACCCGATTTGTTTCTGTATTTGTCATACAATTCAAATATTCAATACAATAATTCATCATAAATTCATTCATTTTTGCTTTATCCTTTTTAAGCCATATTGAAGGAATAATGACTGTCATCACTCCATTCTCTTTCAATAAATCAACAGATTTTTTTATAAATGGTATCCATACAGTCGTTCCGTCTTCTTTTTTATTAGATAATGTATTAGAGGGTACCTTTTTCAAACCATTATTATTATATGGAGGATTTCCTATGACAAAATCAAAGACTTCATTTATATTCAATGAGAGAAAATCACCCTTAAATAAATTACAATTTTCTCCAAATACATCTTCCAAAATCTTCCAATTTTCTTCTCTTATTTCTGTCATATAAATCATATTTTCAATAATATGTCGTGAGCGTTCACCAGGATCTTTGATTTTACCAACAAGACCCTTAAAAAGTTTTGTATATAATACAATTGAAAAATATCCACACCCAGTTCCAATATCAAGCCATTTTTTATGAGGCATTGTAAATTCATGTTCATCGATTAAATCCAATATTTTTTCAATTAAAAAAAAAGGTGTATTTATCTCTCCATATTTATATCTAATTTCTTTGGAAACATCAAAGTTTTGTTTAAATGTATTTATATCGATGTTTACAATACTCATTTTACTGAATATACATTATACTAATTAAATTAAAATCAAAAGACAAACTCGTATTGAATGATATTTTTAATATTTATTTTAAGATTATTATAAAATAGTTGCTTTATTTTATAATATTGTTGTTCTCGTGTTAAATCTCCTCCAGTTATTTTTTTCACATTTTCAATATACTTTTCGGTAAAACCAGTATCAAACAATCTTTTTTTATTAATATCTTGCCATATTTTCAATTGACCAATCAAACCCCTTGTTATTTTATTAAACATCATATCAAATTGTTCTACAGTTATTATACTCCATTGTTTTTCATTAAAGACAAATAACCCATCTTTTTGCTCAAATGCTTTTATAGGGAGATTTATATTTTCTGGATGTGTTTGTATGTTAATATCTATACATAATATTCGCTTTATAATTTGGTTTATTCCTTCAATAAAATTATGATTTGTCACACAATCCATATCATCTTGATTAATTTCTATACTATCTACCCAATTATTATAATCGATAGATGGAATCATGTTTTCATTTAACCAGTCTATTACATTTATCTTTTTTTTATTATTATGTATCCAAGAGGACATTTTTTCAACTTGTCGTTCTAATTTATCGTTTTTCATAATAAGTATTTGTATTATATTATACATTTCTCTTAAACTAGGAATATTTTCAGACGATTCATTTTCCGATTTTCTCTCTGATACACTTTTGTTTATGACACTACAAAGTAAGAAGTGTTTTTCATATGCTTTTTTAATTTTATAAGTTTTATTACAAAATCCGCATTCATAATGACCACTTATCTTATCAGGCATGATTTAATTTAAGATAATGATAATTTCTTATTATTTTATTTATTCAATTTTGTTCAATTTATAATATTTAATATTATTATAAAACATGTCATGCTCGTGTAGTGGTGGCCCAATTCCGAAAGTTTATCAGAAAAGAACTTGTACTGGATGTACTACAAGTTGTAATTATGAAATTACGCAAAAAAGAATATGGAAACAAGTAAGTGTTTATAGTTCATTATTTACTATGGCAAAATCATCCGCAAATGTAAATACTCCAAGTAATTTACCTCTTCCTTCTTTCTCAAATGTAAATTGGAATCAAGCAAGTGATAGAAATCGTCCAGCAATTCAATATAAAATTGTCCCCACAAAAGGTAATTCAACAAAATCATCTATTACCAGAGAAAGACCGGGGTCATGTTCACCTGGTGGAAAAGGTGTAGATGTTAAACATAATTCATATGACCGATATTTAAATCGTCGTAAAAGTAATTTAGTAAGAAACCAATGTACGGTTGCTCCAAAACCAGAACAAGGAAATAAAAAACAAACATTTGGTATGTTATCACAATCAGGCGATTGTTGTAAATGTTAATTACAAATCACACATCACACAACACAAATCAAATTACACATTATGAATTATTTATTAATAATAAATGAATATAACTATAAAATAAATATTAAATAATAAGTAATTAAAATAATTCATAAAAATATATATACAATGAGTTCCTTTGATTTAGATGTTCAAAATTATTCTTTAGATGAATTACTTAGTATGTTTTCACTATCGAAACCATATGAAACGGAAGAGGTTATTAATAATAAAATAAAATTAAAAGATAAAGTAAATGTTCAATATGATTTAACTCTTAATAAAAAAAGCGACATATGTGGATTTTTAGATAGTGCTGCAGATAAAATCATTGAAGCAATACAACACGGTCCTATTGTTAAAAAACCACAAAATTTTTTAGATTTAAAAAATAATTTATATAAATCTACTGGTTCTACTTATATTATAAAAAGTTCATTTGATACAGAAGGACTGAATGCGAAGGCATGGGAAGGAAAATTAATTGATAGTCCAAATCACCCTCCTGGTTTTGTAAATCCAATTAATATATCTACTATAAAACGCACTGTTAATGTCGATACTCGTTTTAGGTCGAATTATTATACTACTTCAGCTACTAATTTTTCACTTACACTTCCATTGAAAATAACAAATGTACTTTCAATGCGTTTAGCATCAGTTGAAATTCCTATTACATATTATGTCATTGCTCAATATCAAGGAAATTCTTATTTCAAAATAGATTGGGATTTTAATCCAAATGCGACAGAAGAAGCAGATAGATATAATTGTACAGGAGTCGTCAAAATACCAGATGGAAATTATGAACCTTTTTGGGAAGATGCTACACTTGCTACTGATTTAGCGTCAACGGTTAATACGTATATGCATGCTTTATCAGTGAATGGAACGAAAATAGACCCTGATGGAGATTTAGAAAAAATTAAAAACATTGTTTATAATGTAGAACGTACGAGTGGACGAAGTGGTTTTGCTTGGAAAATAGATTCCGATGTAGCAGCAGAACCATTTAGAATTACTTTTGGTGTAAATGAAGACGGTAATCAAGATGTAGGAACAAATCTTCAACTTCGTTTAGGATGGTTTTTAGGGTTTAGAGTCTCAGTATATGAAGGAGATTCTATTACATCTGAAGGCATTTGTTATATGAAAGGTCCTCGTTACGCGTTTCTTTGTATAAATGATTATAATAATTCAGTAAGTGATTATTTTGTATCCGCATTCTCTTCATCTGTTTTACAGAGAGATATTATAGCTCGTATAAATCTTACATCGATTCAGCAAACAAATGGAGTCTATCAATCTGGACAAGATGATGGTAGTTCTATTCAAATTAACAGACAGCGAAATTATTTTGGACCTGTTGATATAGAACGATTGGAAATTAAGCTTGTAGATGAGTTTGGACGTATTATTGATTTAAATAATATGGATTGGTCTATGGCTCTTACTATGGAATGTTATTATTCTAATTAATTACTCAATAAGAACATTGAATTATATTTAAAATTGAAAACATTATTAAATATAATTAGTCATTAAATATATCAAGACATTTCTTATCACATTTATGGAAAACCACAATTTATCTCATGCTCAACGGGAAGTATTTGAGTCCATTCAATTAGGTCAAAATGTTTTTATGACAGGACCAGGTGGTTCAGGAAAAACCTTTTTAATACAAGAAATTTATAATTGGTACAATCAAAGAGATTCTAAAAAAATTCAAGTATGTGCTTTAACTGGATGTGCTGCTGTATTATTAAAATGTAATGCCAAAACCTTACATTCTTGGGCTGGAATTGGTTTAGCAAATGGAGATATCAATGATACAATTCATAAGGTTGTACATAATAAATGGAAGCGAAAGAATTGGTTAAGTATCGATATATTAATTATAGATGAAGTAAGTATGTTGTCAAATAAATTATTAAGTATTTTAGATGGAATTGGAAAAAAAATTAGAAAATCCATGCTTCCATTTGGAGGAATTCAAATATTATTTTCAGGAGATTTTTACCAATTACCCCCGGTTGGAACAGCAAGTGAACCAGAAACAACACAATTTTGTTTTGAAAATCCAATATGGAACACCTTATTCCATAGACAAATACAATTGACTCAAATCTTTAGACAAACCGACCAATCATATTCAGAAGTTTTGAATCAAATTAGAGAAGGTACATTAAATAAAAAGGCTTATAATTTACTTATGTCAAGATGTATTCCATGTGAAGATGATACAATTAAACCGACTAAAATTCTGCCCAGAAGAAATGACGTTAATCGAATTAATGAAACTGAAATGAAATTATTAAGTGAAACAGACCATGAATCTGAAAGAGTATTTGAAATGGAAATTGTTAAAACTGTTCCGGATGATAAACGTATTCATATACCAAAAGAACAATTATTGAATGAATTAGAAATTTTACAAAACAACATTATAGCTGAAAAAAAACTTGTACTTAAAAAAGGCGCTCAAGTCATGTCAATCATTAATGTAGATATGGAAGGTTCTATGCCAATTGTGAATGGAAGTAGAGGAGTCGTAGTTGATTTTACAGAAACTGGAATGCCGGTTGTTAAATTTAAATCAGGAATTACAAAACCTATATCGCATTATGTATGGGAACTTGAAGATAATTTAGAACTTAAAAAGGGATATGGAATTAAACAAATACCACTTATTCTTGCTTGGGCAATCACAATTCACAAATCACAAGGCTCTACATTAGAATTAGCCGAAATTGATATAGGAAATGGTATTTTTGAGTGTGGCCAATCGTATGTAGCTCTTT
>Ga0255166_1000147_pt1 | contig 32950 bp, 37 predicted proteins | sample Atl_Cont_RepC_8d_FD_186013 | JGI IMG/M metagenome (GOLD analysis project Ga0255166, IMG submission 186013) | Freshwater microbial communities from Altamaha River, Georgia, United States - Atl_Cont_RepC_8d | ecosystem: Environmental > Aquatic > Freshwater > River | place: USA: Georgia | collected...
GCGCCTTGACACCGCCACTCGTGTAGTAAGTCGGGCGGCTTTGGGCCTGAGCAGCGCCGCTTGCGCACGCAACAGCTGCGAGCAAACAGGCCACTATCCTGATTGGGTTCATTGTCTTGTCTCCTGATGTACGTCGTTATGTGCCGCCGCATTCGATGTCGCAGGCGTGCCATGCAGTCTACCTCAACCTTTTCTAAAAAAGCTAAGCAATCTAATAATTTAATTAGCTCTCTAATAGAATATTGATTAAGGTTCGGTGTGTCAAGCGCATCGAGCCGATTCGAGTGAGAGGAGAAACCCTTGAGCTGCTTGCAATCGCGTACGAACCGGCAACGCGAAGGCGTGAGCACAAATCGGGAGGAATCCAAGCGGACTGAATTAGGCGCTTCGGAAAATGTCGATTGCACGCCGCAAAGCGCTCTCCTTCGCCACTTAGTTCTTCGCTATCAAGGGCGTTTATAGTGAGTGCCTTGCAGCAGCCCGGCTATGCTTTCGCCGGGTCACCTACCTCTGGCATCTGCCCGGTATCTTGGGGAAGCCCAGCCGTCGACGTAATCAAATAGGTTTTTGACGCTATTCGAATAGGCCGCAGCGCCACCTGTGTTCATGCAGTTGGCGCAGGGCGTGAAGCCATGCGTTGCGCCTTCAATGAACACCAGATCCTTGTCCTTGGCCGCCGAAGCATCAAATTCCTCTTCGGAGTCCCGGATGAACAGATAGCCTCCCATCCCCATGACAAGGGTTGGCACTGAGATCGCACCTACCGCGCAGATCGTTGAGTTGTTGCTCGAACAATGGTCGATCCCATCCAGCGAGTTTGTAGAGCGCACCGCTTGGGTGGACAGGAACGAGCGCAGCGATAACTGCTTCGTACCGCGGTTGAACGACATCGTCGAAGCCAGCGTATCGAGCTCCACTGGGCTCACGGTTGTCACAAGCTGGCGGTCGATCGAGCCATCGTTGCGGATTAACTTTTGAGGACGCTGGGTTTTGCGCAGTGAAATTTGCGGATCGAGGCTATGCAGCTGCGATGCTCCGCCAGGACCTGCTCCCGGATTGCCGCCATGCGGAATCGCGAATTGATCGTTGTCGGGGAAAGGCCCTTTGCCGGCCGCAATGTCTTTGGTGCGGCGATCAGCTTCGGCGATCAGCGAATTCATGCGGCGCGACTGGGCAGCAAAATAACGCGCTTGGAAGTCGGGTGAGTAAGTCGAGGCGCCCGCAGCGTTATAGCCATTGGCGGGGCTGTAAGGATCAAGCGCCGGATCAAAGGCGCCCGGCGTTTCGCGCAACACCGATCCATTCAGGCTACGAAGCAAGATGACCGGAACACCTGGGTGCGCATCGGCGAGGATCAGACCGTCGGCTGGGGGAAGATTCGCTAGGTCGTTATTGCAGGGAACGATCTTGCGCGTGTCCTGGCAAAAACCGATGCCTTTCTCCGCTACGGCTTGGTAAAAACTTAGGGTCGGCCCGCCGCCGCTATGACCGAAGAGGATCACTTTCTCGATCCCCGGCTGCTTACGCAAATATTCGACACCGACCTTTACGTCGAGTGCAATGCGGTCCCAATCGACCTGGAACTCGTTGTTCTCGAAGCGGGTGTTCATGCAGAAAACCGCATACCCGCGCTTGGAAAGCTCCGAACAACCAATGTGGCTCAAATAATTGCCCGTGCGATGCACGATGAGAAAGGCCACCTTCGGATTGGGATTTGCGTCGGGCGTGTAGTACAGCGCCTTGACACCGCCACTCGTGTAGTAAGTCGGGCGGCTTTGGGCCTGAGCAGCGCCGCTTGCGCACGCAACAGCTGCGAGCAAACAGGCCACTATCCTGATTGGGTTCATTGTCTTGTCTCCTGAACGGTGTGAACCTGGTCAAAAAGTCGTTGAGATCCAAGGCCTGGCTCGAGAATTACTGACCGCTGAGCGAACATGTTTGAACTGGCTGCAAACACTCAGTGCGGTTGCGTCCAAGACGGCTCAATATGTCAAAGCGGTGGAGGGTACTGTCGCGAGCATTCTGGACACCAGAAAAACGATACCTGGATTGCGGACGGCACAAAAATATGCCGTGCGATGTGGAGGCGGAATGAACCACCGCATGGGGCTTTTCGATGCGATCTTGATAAAAGAGAATCACATCGCTGCGGCTGGAGGGCTGACTGCTGCGTTCAATGCTGCGCTCAAGGTCGAGTCTCTTGTCTCGTTCATTCAGGTAGAAGTCGAAACCCTTCGGCAACTGGAGGAGGCCCTCGACGCTGGCGTAAAGATGGTGTTGCTGGACAACATGTCTCTCGAAGACATCAGAGCCTCAGTGAAGTTGGCCAAAGGGCGATGCAGTCTGGAGATATCTGGTGGAGTCGCCTTTGAAAACCTTCGGACGTATGCCGAAACGGGTGTGGACCGAATCTCTGTCGGAGCGCTGATCAAGGATGTCAAAGCCGTGGATTTTTCCATGCGTTTCCAAGACAAACCCGTTGAGCAATAGTGAGCCCAGGTTTTCAAAAGTCGGGAATTGTCCTTGGATAACGTTGAAGTCCGCTTGAGAACCTGACCGTCCAAGTACCAGGGGACAGTTCATTCCCGGAGATGGCATGGTCCGCCCACCTACCGTGTTGCTGCTGAAGTGAGGCACCCCTCCTGAGTCAGGTGGGGCCTCGCAGAAACGGCATCAGAGTGCCAAAGTGGAGGTTCTTGCAACCACCTAAGCCTGGAGGCCCCGCCATGCAATCTACAGCAAACCTGCCCGTCATTGGTCTGGATTTGGCCAAGACAGTGTTTCAGTTGCACATCGTCGATATCGAATCGGGTGAGATCCAACGCCGCCAAATCAAGCGCGCCAAGCTCGCCGAGTTCTTTGCAAAGTGTCAACGCAGTCTGGTTGCAATGGAGGCCTGTGGCACGTCCCATCACTGGGCACGGGTGATTCGATCCCTTGGGCATGAAGTCAAGATGCTGCCTGCCCAACATGTCAAAGCGTTTTTGTTGCGCGACAAGACTGATGCCATGGACGCTCAGGCGATCTGGGTGGCCGCGCAGCAGCCGCACATCAAACCCGTGCCGGTCAAAACAGAACGACAGCAAACCTGTATGGCCCTGCACGGCATGCGCCGCCAACTCATGAAGATGCGCATCATGCAAACCAATGCCCTGCGTGGCATCCTGGCCGAATTCGGCATCGCGTTGCCGGTAGGGTACAAACAGTTGCTCAAGACCGTTCAAGTCGAGCTGGCCAAAGCACAGCAGGCTGATCAGCTGAGTGCAGATCTGGTGGTCAGCGTGCAGGAGCAACTCAAACGCATTGACTCCCTGCAAGACGACATCGACCTGCTCGGCCAGCGCTTGCGCATCATGATCAGACAAGACCGACAGATGCAGGCAATTGAGCAGATCCCTGGCGTTGGGGATTTGACGGCATCGGCGTTGGTGGCGGCCGTCGGTGACTTCACGACGTTCAAATCCGGTCGGCAGTTTGCATCGTGGGTTGGACTGGTGCCAAGGCAGGTGGGCACAGGGGGCAAGACGCAGCAGTTGGGCATCTCCAAACGGGGCGACACCTACCTGCGCACCCTGCTGATTGCGGGGGCCAGAGCTGTCGTTACCAGGACAGAGAAATCATGTTGGATCACCCAACTGCTTGAGCGACGTCACTTCAACGTGGTGGTGGTGGCACTGGCCAACAAGATGGCGCGCACAGCTTGGGCGATCCTTGCCAAAGGCGTAGCCTTTGACAAGGTCAAATGGAATCCGCTGGAAACAGTAAGCGCGCGCTGAACACCACCGACCGTTGAGCAACATCCCAAAGCCAATCTGCTCACACCGTTTTGAAGGAGAGCCTGCAAGAAGCACAGTGATGGAATGAGGGTCAACCCAGGTTGGAAACATCCCGATGAACCGCCCGTACCGTGAGTACAGCCCGGAGATAGGAGCTCTGACCGCGAATAGCCATCATGGGCAGCGACACGATCGCATACACAGCCCGAATGTAAGGCAGCAAACCTTTCAAACCTTCACGATGCCGAATCTTGCTTTCCTTGGGCGGACCATGTAAGCGGTTCATTGTCGGCCGCGACTGAGTGATTGCTCTGACCGAAGTACTGACGTCAAGCATCAAGTACAAGGCAGCCCGAGCGGCAGGAAGAGACGCAGATCATCATGGATTTGTTGGCTGCGCGCTCCTGCTTGGACAGCAGTTGGTCGCGGTGATCGATATCGCCCGAGATGACCTTGGTCTCGCAGGCGCCACACACGCCCTCGCGGCAGCTGTGGTCGGGGCTGAGGCCCGCCTCAATGAGTGCGTCGAGCAGGGTCACACCGGGCGGCACCTGGACCGTTCGGCCGCTTCTGCGCAGTTCCACGGTGTAGCCGCTGGCGGGAATCGCGGGTGCGGTCGTCGGGGTGGCGGCAAAGCGTTCCAGGTGTACGTTCTGCTGGCCCAAGCGCTCGCAGGCGCGTTCATAGGCATCGAGCATGGGGCCGGGGCCGCAGCAATAGAAGTGGGTGCCCGGCGGATGGTCGGCGAGCAGGCGTTCGAGGTCAGGTGGGCCACCTTGCTCGTCGTCGAAATGACATCTCAGAGAAAGTCGGAAGTCGTGAGTCTCAACCAGCGCTTCACCCTCGGCCAGGAAGGCCGCCTCAGAGCGGCTTCGCGCGCAATAGACGAGCTGCGCCTCGCGCCCGAGCGCTGCGAGGCGCCGCAGCATGGCGTAGACCGGTGTGATGCCAATGCCCCCGGCCAGCAGCACGCTGCGTGGCGCGGCCTCGTCCAGCCGGAAGTGGTTGCGCGGCGCACCGATGGCGATGGTCTGGCCCACGCGAAGCTGCTCGTGTACGAAGCGTGAGCCGCCTCGGCTGTGGCGGTCGTTGAGCACCGCCACAGCATAGCGATGGGTCTCGCCCGGATTGACCAGGGAGTAGCTGCGCACCAGGCCGTTGCCCAAGTGCAGGTCGATGTGCGCGCCGGCCTCGACGGCGGGGAACGCGGCGGCAGGCGGCACCGGGCGCAGTTCGACACCGACGATACCCGGGGCTTCGTGGCGCATCTGGAAGACGAGCGCCTGCAGAGTTTTTGTGACCATGGCTTACATGATGTGCAGGCCGCCATCGACCATCAGCGTGGTGCCGGTGATGAATGAGGCCTCGCCGGATGCGAGCCAGAGGATGGGCCAGGCGATCTCGGCGGGGTCGGCCCAGCGGCCAACCAGCGAGGTGTCCTTGCGTTCGTTCTTGAGCTGTTCGACGCTCTTGCCAGCATGGTTCGCGCGGCCGAGGTGGAAGTCGGTCAGCGTCGAGCCCGGGCAGACGGCATTGGCGCGGACACCGTGCGGTGCCTCCTCGAAGGCCAGCGTGCGCGTATAGGCCAACTGCGCAGCCTTCGTTGCATCGTACAGCGCCATGCCCTTGCGGCCGGTGACCGCGTAGCATGAGGACACGTTGACGATGCTGCCGACACCCGAGCGCCTCAGCGCCGGCAGCGCCGCGCGGCAGTAGTTGGACATGCCCACCAGGTTGACGCCGACCATGGCCTGCCATTCGTCGGGCGTGGCATCGGCGGCGGCGCTGTAGTTGCGCATGGCCGCGTTATTGACCAAGATGTCCAGTCCGCCCCAAAGCGTGGCGCATTGCGTTACCGCCGCGTGCGCGGCCGCCTCGTCGGCCACGTCGGCCGCGACGCAAGCCAGCCGCGTGCCAGGCTGTGCCTGCTCGATCGCGGCGCGCGTGCGCTCAAGGGCCTGCGCATTCGCGTCCACCATCAGCACGGCCGCGCCTTCGCGGCTGAAGATCGAGGCGGCGGCTGCACCGATGCCGGCACCAGCGCCAGTGATCAGCGCGGTGCGCCCCGCCAGTCGGGAAGTGCTCATCTCAGTTCACTCCACCTTGGCGCCAGTGCTCTTGATGACCTTGCCCCAGCGCGTGATCTCGGTGCCGATCCAGTCGCTGAACTCGCGGGGTGTGGTGGCAACAACTTCAAACTCCATCTCGTGCAGCCGCTTCTGAATCTCAGGCGACTTCAGGATGCGGACGATCTCCGCGTGGTAACGACCAATGATCTCTGGTGGCGTGTGGGAGCAGACCGGCGAGACTGTCGCGCTGCTGGTGCACCACGGCCGGGAGCGGGTCTGTGTGGCCGAGATGCCCAGCCCGCAGCCGCTGAGTTTCAAGCGCGGCGTGGGCCACAGCGAGAGCGTGATCCAGGGCGCGAGCGGGCGAGCGATTCTGGCTTTCGTGAAGGACGCGGCGAGCTACCTCGATGGCAAGGTGCCGCCCAATCAGCAGCCAGCCTACCTCGAAGGGCTGGCCCGCATCCGCGAGGCGGGCTATGCCATCAGCCGCGACGAACTCATCAAGGGCGCCGTGGCCATGGCGGTGCCGTTCCGCGCCGCAGGCGGCAAAGTCATGGGGTCGCTCGTCGTCTACGGACCTAGCGCCCGTCTGGACGACGCGCGGGTGCAGCAGATTGTGGCGCTGCTGCTGGACGCCTCGCGCGAGCTTTCAGCGAAAGCCGGCGCGACAACCGATTGAACTCTGCCAATTGGCGCAAGGGTTCACGCTGCGCGCTCAAGCTTGTCGAGGCGCACCGATGGATCTGCGATCACATCTGGAGACGGACAAGTCCCCTGCTTGAGCCAGCGCTTGGCGACCTTGATGTCCCGCGGCGCATTGACCGAGATCACGCTGTGCAATCGCTCGCCCGAGAACTGGAACACGGAGAACTGGCCCGACTCCACTGATCCGCGCTGAATGCCTTCCACATCGTTCAGCGGTATCCCCAGCACCTGTATGTTCAGGTTGTACTGATCGGACCAGAACCAGGGTATCTCGTCATAGGCCACGTCTTCTCCGGCCAGTGCCTTGCCTACGGCGATCGCCTGATTCTGGGCGTTGGCCCACGATTCGAGGCGCAAGCGGCCGCCTGCCCAGGTGCTGGGCTGGTTGGCCACATCGCCCACCGCATAGATGTCGGGGTCGGACGTTCTTCCTGCCTGGTCGACGACAATGCCGTCCCGGACCTCCAGCCCGCAGGTCTCGGCCAGGCCGGTATCGAGCAGCAGCCCGATCCCGACCACGACCGCGTCGAACTCCTGCGCCCCGCCGGGCAGTTGCACGGCCAGAGTGCGCTGACGCCCGGCAGTGATCGACGAGACCGTTGTCGACAAGCGGACCTCGACACCCTCTTGCTGGTGCTTCTCAAGCAAAAACTCTGAAAACCGGGGCGGCAGCGACCGCGCACACAGGCGGGAGCCCGCCTCCAGCAGCATGACATCGACCTGCTTCGCCCTCGCCGTCGCCGCGACCTCCAGCCCGATCCATCCACCCCCAATGACCAGCAAGCGTTTGCCAGGCACCAACTGCCTGGCGATGGCCATGGAGTCCTCGATCGTTCGCAAGACATGGACATGGGGCAGGTCCGCGCCAGGACACGACAACGGCCGGGGACGCCCGCCGGTGGCCAGCACGAGCTTGCCGTAGGGGACCACCGAGCCATCCGCGCACCGGACCTGGTGGCGGGAGCGGTCGATGTCGACCACCTCGACACCCGGCCGGAAATCGACTCCCAAGGCATCGCACTGTTGCGGGTCAAGCAGCACCGGCGGATGCGCCTCCGTCCCGCTGAGCACCCCCTTGGACAGGGGAGGACGCTCGTACGGCGCGTGCAACTCCCGGCCCAGCAGCGTGATCCCTCCCTTGTGCCCCCCCTGCCGCAGCGACCGGGCGACCCAAGCGCCGGCCTGGCCGGCTCCTACGATGACAACATCCATCTCTGTTTCCCGATCAGATGTTCAGCGGACGGGCCGCAGGTAGATGACCCCCTGCTCGACCTTGACCGGGTAGCAATGCAGCGGCTCGGTGCAAGGGGCGTCCACCGCGCGGCCGCTTCTGATGTCGAAGGTGCCCTCGTGCTCGCAGTCGATATCGATGCGGCGGGGCTGGACGCGTTGCCCCATTCATCGACGCTGTGCTGCCTGCAGCAGGACGTCACGCACGAAGACGCGGGCGCCCGAATAGCTGAACGCTGCCTCGCTGAATTCGGGGGGATTGGCGTCCTCGTCAATACGGCGGGCCGCGGCAGCAGTCCGGCTTTCCACGAAACCAGCGATGCGGATTTCGAGCGCTGGCTCGACGTGAACCTGCGGTCCACCTTCCGGGTGACGCGCGCCTGCCTGGCCCATCTGCTCGACAGCAAGGGGGTGGTTCTCAATATCGCTTCGACGATCGGCTTGCTGGGATTTCGTCGTCAGTCGGCCTATTCGGTCGCGAAGGCAGGTGTGATCGGCCTGACACGCAATCTCGCGGCCGACTACGGGCACCGGGGCTTGCGCGTGAATGCCATCGCACCCGGCATCATCGAGACGCCGGTGACCGTCGAGCGATTGAAGATGCCTCGCTTCTTCGCGAGCATCGTGGCGACGTCACCGTTGGAGCGAGCGGGTCTGCCGGAAGAAGTGGCCGGTGCCGCCGCGTTCCTGTGCTCGGATGACGCGAGCTATGTCACCGGCCAGGTGCTCGCGGTCGATGGCGGGCAATCGACGAGCGTCTATCTGAGCGACGCGGTCGTCGACGGCTGGGAAGCAGGGCGGTCACGCCCGGCACCCGACTGAATGTGGCACCTCGAACATTTCCCCGGCCTTGAACCGAAATTCCCGCCTTTCTTGCAACCATCCATTCTGGAGACACATGATGAAAAAGCCGAAAATCCAACAAACCGTTCTGGTCGACCAACGTCGCCGCCAACTGCTGCTGACGGCTTCTGCCGCCGCTATGGGAGCAGCTGCGTTCCCAGCGTTCGCACAGCAAGGCTATCCGAACAAGGTGATCCGCTGGATCGTGCCCTATACGGCGGGTGGGGCAACTGATCTGGTGGCACGACTGGCAGGCGAGGCGCTGGGAAATGCTCTGGGGCAGCGCGTGATCATCGATAACAAGCCAGGGGCGGCGTCGACGCTGGGCATCGGCCAGATGGCGGTTTCCGCGCCCGATGGCTATACCTTGGCGACTGCCGACAATGCCGCCTTGTTCAACAACTGGCATCTGTTCGGCAAACTGCCCTATGGTCCCGACAGCTTTGAATATGTAGCGCCGCTGATGCAGGCCCCCTTAGTGTTGGCGCTCGCTCCGAATGTGCCTGCAGCGACGTTCCAGGAATGGGTGACGTGGGCCAAGCAGAACACCGGCAAAGTGAACTATGGAACCCCTGGTATTGGGTCGCCTCACCATCTGGCTATGGCCCTGCTCAATGACCGTCTGACGTTGGGACTGCAGCACGTTCCGTACAAGGGGGATTCAGCAGCCGTTGCCGATGTCGTCTCCGGTGTGCTGTCTTGCATGCTGATGGGTGTTGCAACGGCTCGGCAGTATGTGAAGGAAGGGAGGCTGCGCCTCATCGCCATCAATTGGCCTCACCGGCTTGAGAGCCTGCCGGATGTTCCGACGCTCGCGGAGGTGGGCGTCAAGAATTTCGAAATTAGCGCCGAGCAGGCAGTTCTGGCACCTGCAGGTACGCCCAAGGAAATTGTTGGTCGACTGAACCGGGAAATCATTGCGGCCATGAACTCCCCGGCGCTCAAGGAGCGCCTGGAAGTCCTGGGGATATTCCCCCCTGTCACCCGCACCCCGGAAGAACTGAGGGCATACGTCAGGCGGCAAGCGGCCATTGCGGGCGAAGTAATCAAGCGAAACGGAATTACCTTGAACTGAGCGGCACGGTGTCACGGCTGTGAGCCACACATGTGGAGCGCGCAGATTGGGTTCGTCCGCAGGAGAGGTCACGGCAGGATCCTTTGCGCGCCATATTCACTCTCTAGCGCTACCAAGCATGATTGAGCGTGAATAGAAAGTTGGTCGGTGGTCAGTCGCCCACCACCAAATTCCAATGAGGAGATCCGAGTAGTGGGCTGCTGCCGGTTCGGTTGACACCGACCTAAGCTTTTTGAGCTTCCTCGAACTGTATCGGACTGACGTAGCCCAGTGTTGAATGTCGGCGCGTGGGGTTGTAGAAGCGCTCGATGTAGTCGAACACATCCGAACGGGCCTGCTCCCGCGACCGGTAGACTTTCTTGGCTGTGCGCTCCGTCTTGAGCGAGCTGAAGAAGCTCTCCATGGCCGAGTTGTCCCACACCTCACCCGCACGGCTCATGCTGCAAGTGATACCTTGCTCTTTGAGCAGCTGCTGGAATTGGGTGCTGGTGTATTGGCTGCCTTGGTCCGAATGGTGCAGCAGGGCCACGGGCCTGCCCCGCCGCCACACAGCCATCATCAGTGCATCGACCACCAGTTGCGAGGTCATGCTTTGTTGCATAGACCAGCCCACGATACGCCGCGAGTACAGATCGAGCACCGCCGCCACGTACAGCCAACCCTCGGCCGTCCAGATATAGGTAAAGTCCGCCACCCATTTCTGGTTCGGGGCATCTGCGTGGAATTGACGCTCCAGCACGTTATCGGCCACCACACTGCGTTCGCCTCGGTCCTTGGGCAGTCCGCGTCGCTTCGGTCTGGCCCGCAGTGCCTGCTCGCGCATCAGTCGCTCGATTCGATGCAGGCCGCAGTTGTGCCCCATTTCCAGCACATCGCGCCACACACGCCGCGCACCATAGGTGCGATCACTGGCCACAAAGCTGTGGCGCACCTGGGCGCCTATGACTTCGTCACTCAGACTGCGGCAGCTCCTGGGGCGCGCCAGCCAGGCGTAAAAGCCACCTCGCGAGACACCGAGCGCCTCGCACATCTGGTTGACCGGCCAGGCCCCTCGGTGTTTCGCCACGAAGCCGAACTTCACATCGACTCCTTCGCGAAGTAGGCCGCCTTGGATTCAACCGGTCAATGCAACATGATTCAAATTATGTTGAAAGGGATCCGGAATGACTACATTGCAGAGAGGCTTGACGCGGGAACAACGCCAACGTTTGTGGCAGATGTGGAAGACGGGGAGCAGTATTACGGATATTGGAATCTCTTTGAGCAAGGCACCCGGCTCGGTACACACCTATCTTTCACATCGAGGAGGCATTGCGCCACCAAGCCGCCAGCGTGCTGAGCGACATCTTTCACTTGCTCAACGTGAGGAGATATCGCGCGGACTGGTTTTGGGAAGCTCTTTGCGCAGCATAGCCTTGCTTATCGGGGTTGCACCGTCAACAGTAACTCGTGAAGTTAAGCGTAATGGAGGTGGCTCGGTTTATCGTGCTGTAACCGCGGACGCGCGAGCAAGCACACAAGCTTGCAGACCAAAAACATGCAAATTAGCATCCCATCTACCTTTGCGTGAAGCTGTTGCCAACAAGTTGCAGCAAGACTGGTCGCCTCAACAAGTCAGTGGTTGGCTTCAGAAATTTTATGGAGATGATTCCAGCATGCAGTTGTCTCATGAAGCGATTTATCGCAGCCTGTTCATTCAGACACGAGGGTTACTCAAACGTGAGCTACTAGCCCATCTCCGCAGCCGCCGCATGATGCGAAGAAGCCAAGCCTTCAGTACAAAAGGACGACCCAGGGGGCAAATCATTGATGCGGTTTCTATCCATGATCGTCCAGCTAGCGTGGAAGACCGCGCGATTCCTGGTCACTGGGAGGGGGACCTAATCACAGGCTCCTGTAACAGCCACATTGCTACATTGGTGGAACGGCACTCGCGATTCGTCGTGCTGGTTAAGCTCAAAGGCAAAGACACTACCAGCGTGGTGGATGCCCTGACAGCACAAGTTCAAGAGTTACCCAAAGAACTAATGCGTACGTTGACATGGGACAGAGGGAGTGAATTGGCCCAGCACAAGCGATTCACATTGGCAACAAATGTGCAGGTGTATTTCTGCGATCCCCGTAGTCCATGGCAACGTGGCAGTAATGAAAACACCAATGGCTTGTTGCGTCAGTATTTTCCCAAGGGTATTAATCTATCCATTTACACCCAAGAGCAACTCAACGAGGTCGCCTCAAAGCTCAATGGAAGACCTCGGAAAACATTGGGATATGACTGCCCGGCAGATACACTAAACGCAGCGTTGCAATGACCGGTTGAATCCAAGGCGGCTTTTTTCAAGATGTCACGCTCCATCTTGAGTTTGGCCACCTCTTTGCGCAACCTGGCTATTTCAGCGTCCTGCACCTTTTGCCTGCCCAGACCAGGAAACGCATCTTGCGGCGCCTCGCGCAGCTCTCTCACCCACTTGCGCAACACGTTCTCGTGGACGTCCAGGTCCTTGGCCCCCTGGGCTACCGATACCCCGCGCTGCGTGACCAATTTGACAGCCTCAAGCTTGAACTCGCGGCTGAACTTCCTTCTCGTGACCATTTGCCACCTCCAGTTTCATCTTCCACCTTAACAAGGTGTCATCGAAACCGGCAGCAGCCCATAGTTCCGAGGAGTTGGTAGTAAAGAAATTTGCAAAGATTTCTGCCTACCCAGTCCATATAACGAACTCTCTCGGCTCCAAAGCTAGAAAAATCAACGACTTAGAGCGTGTGTCACGCTCAAAAAAGCGGCCCCAGCAGGGGCCGCAGTGTTGCCAGAACGGTCACTAATCCGATCGTGAGTTCGATTCCGTACTGGCAAGTGGAGCCTATGATAATCCCGAAAAAGGATCAATGCAAGAGGTTGATTCCCTTTTTGGGACTTTTGTTCATTGATCCAGTAGTTGACTGACTTGTCCCGTCTTGCCGATGAGGTGCGAGAGCAGACGGAAGTTCTTTTCTTCGTGACGCAGGCGTCCTGCCACGATGGCCGGATGCACGCCAATCTCATCGGCAAAAGCGACGGCATCTTCGGACAGAAGCGTTGTTCGGACTTTGGCTGTGCGCCAGCTCTTTTCGGGGATCAGTGCTTCCCCAGCCATGGCATCGGCTTCTGCCTCGACTTTTTGGGGATTGCTGCGATCCAAATCGTCGATGAATACGGGAGACTCGGGCGTGAGGTGCTTGGCAACGTGCGCCAGCTCGTGGAGCAAAGCAAACCAGAAGTTGTCGAAGCGATCATGTCGCAATGTCAGCGCAACGATCGGTCGATCATTGTCGAGCATTGCAGCGCCATCGAGAAAGGTGCGCTTGAAGTGCTTTTCGATAACGAGTGTGATGCCGTGACGAGCAAGGTACTCGCGCGCAAGCTTGGGGCCCTCATCGAAGGTAGAGAGCTTGGCCAGTTCACGCAACCAGGTTGGCGTGATGGTTCCGTGTTTGTACTCTTTGACTGTGTTGACGGCTCGTGCTTGTCGCAAGACGCACATACGCCAAGCCAAGAGAGCCATCTCATCGGCTTGACGATCCCCGCGCTGATGCATCGGGGCGCGCAGAAAAGCTGGACTGACCTGTTTTGGTAGCAGGTCTTGCATGAATTTCCTGATCAGGTCTTCGGCGTACTCTTTGAGGCGCTGCGCATTCCCTTCGAAGTCCCCGAAACAACCCCGTTCCAGCATTTCCTTGAGGGGGAAACGGGTGAAGTCCATCTCTGGCTCTTGTGCGACGACAGAGCTGTCCGTTTCGACATCCTCGATCAGGATGTCAGCCGGGATGCCCAAACCCTGGTTGAGTCGGCGGATCATGGGCAGGGACAGTGGGCGCTTGCGCGACAGCACCTCTGAGACCTTGGAGATCGAACCGATGTAGGGAATCAGATCCTTGCGGGAGAGCTGCATCTGATCCATCCGGAAAAGAATCGACTCGATCGGGTCGGCCTTGACTGGGGGGACGGTTTGGCGTTCGAAGTCCTGGATGACCAGAGCCAGCAGTTCGAGCTCGTTTTCTTCCTTGGAGTTGGCCTTGGGGTCGCGCGACATGAGAGCCGACAGACGCGCCATCGCTGCTTCGTAGTCTTCCGCACTCTTGATGATCTTCACATTCATCGCCATCTCCACTTGTTGTTTGCTTGCCTCATACACGTCTGCCTAGAACTTCTTCTTGTCGTACTCTGCATGTGTCCCAACCCACTCAACCACTACCAGTCCGTTCTGATATCGAACCTTGACCACAAGCCGATATGAGTTGCCCTTGATGTCAAAGATAACTCTGTTGTCAGCCAAGAAATCCACGCTTCTGTATCTGCGCTTGATGTCATGTGGCGTTTTCCAGTTCTCACGTTCAACATCCGTCTGCCACGCGTCTAGTGGCCCACGTGAGGCTGCATGATCTTTTTTGAACGCCTCGAGGATGGGCAAACCCAGAATTCGCATGTAGGGACGGTATGTTCATGTTCAGTCTCACATTGTATTTCCCAAAAAGGGAAATGTCAATGATTGACTTGATAAGTGGAGGGAAATGGATGCATGCCCTGACACAATCAGTTCGGGCAAGCGCCGCTAGGCTGGCGCAAGCAGTCGACACACGCGCTGGACGGGAATTTTCCTAACCAGCGAGGTGATTGGAGTAAATCCTTGGATGCACCCCGTATTCCTCACTGGGGTGAGTTTTCATGACGGCACGCCTCACTCCTGCGGGATGAGTGTTTGCCGTGGTGCTATACTCCACCACCATATCAAGACGCCCAACTGTTCTCAGTTGGGCGTTTTCATTTTGGCGACCGCAAGTTGGTGCGGGGTCCGGCGCGATTCTACGTGTGCCATGCCCCTCCAGCATCCGAGCCGGTAACGGCCCCCGAATCTCATACTCCGCTCTCTCTTCTCACAAAACTTCTGCGAACACTGACGAAGTGGCACACGCAGAACGCCTTATGTGGCAATGACTTATGCGTGTGTCGCATACGAAGGTTTTGCGTTCGACTTGCTGAGGCAAACCATGTGGTTTGTGTGTTGTCACACACAACGCGTTGAGAAAATGCCCGAAAAAGTAGTCACTCCGCAGCACAAGGCAACGCGTAGAGACCTTGCCGCTGCTGAGTGACCACCAACTTTTTATAAGCCATCAACGGAAGGTCAGCTCCAGCTTTTCCCTTGTCACGTGACTTCACCTTGAACACATCGATCGGTTTGTCGCTTTGCAAACCGGCGCGCTCCATGATTCGCTCGGCTCGCATGGGCTCACCCTTGAACGACCAAAGCGACCCAAAAACGGAGGCCTGAGCCTCGGTGAGGTTGATGTGGCCAAGCTCAGGTAACAGCACCGAGCGGAAGTCCTCAGCAAAGGGGCCGTAAACCGGTTTAGCGGGCTCACGTTGCGTTTCTGTGGGGCGTTCGCCCTGTGGGGCAATGAATGAGATTCCGCCGCCGTAAAAGGCAAACCGCTCCTGGAGCGGTAGCCAATCTATGTCAGCGGCAAATGGGTGTGCGGTCTGGTCGATAGGTTTGGGCGTGATCACCCGCAACCTAGAGGCGTTGACTCGCAGCGCATCGAGGGTCGCCGGTGCGTGAACCAAGCCGGACAAGTTGCGAGCCAGAATGACAGGTCCTTGTCGTGCTTCGCCTAGCCGCCAGACGCCAGGACCGACTTGATCGATTCCATCGCGGCTGTTGATCTCCATTGCCATGCGCAATCTTTGTCGCAACCAATCCTCGTTGAGCGTGACGGCTGCCATGTCCTGTGGTTCGAGCTGGATCGGACCGCATTCAGGGCATTGGCAAAGTCTGCCCCCCTTGCCATCAGCAACGACCTGCCCCCGATGCAAGTTGCAGTATGGGCAAAGTGCGTATTGCTGATTGACGGTAGCAGGCTTTATAGCGGAGCCTAGCAGTGAGCATGCCGCAAGCTCGTTCGGAGACAGCGCGTACCGAAATACGGGCGTTCCCTCAGCGAACAAGCGGCACACCAATGACCATGCGTGATGCGCAGTCACGCTCACTCCTGGAACGCCGGTTCGGACTGAAATGCGTCCTCACCGGGTTGCTGCTCGTTGGCACTGAGCGTTTGACCCGCATCAAGGATGCCAAGGGTCACGAGGTAGCCCTCCAGTTGAGCTTGCATCTTGGCGTCGAACTTGTGAAGGTTCAGCCGCCCTTTGCGGGTGATCTCGATGGTGATGACCTTGGATCGCATCTTGCCCGGCTGTGGGGGGTAGTACAGATTGATGTGCGCCGAATTGATCTGCCAGTTGCGCTTGAGCGGGTTCTCGCTGGGGAATGCTTCAGCGATCAATTCGGTCACGCACTGTTGGTCGCTTGATGCTGTTGCGGTGCATTCGATCTTGAGATCACCATGTGGGCTGAGCAGGGACAGTGTCTTGACCTGGACAGCCATGAAGCCGTCGGTCGTCAAGGCTTGAGGTACATCGAAACCCAGTCGGAGTGCAGACAAATCAAGGGTGGGCGGTTTGATGCGGTGGGCCTCCACCTTGACGCCCAGCAGGTGCTCTGAGAAGGCCTCGAGCAGCATGGTGTGGTACTTGACTCCGCCTTTGACCAGTGAGCGGGCGACACCGGTCTTGGCTGAATACTCCAGCACCATGTGAATGTTGGGATTGCCGACGCGGCGAGTCAGGTTCGAGCCTTCGAACTCGAGGCGCAACATCGCCAGGTCCTTCACATGAACAGTCAACAGGTAGACATCCGGGGAGCGCTCTAGGACATAAGCCACGCTGCCGTCACCGCACTGCAACTCCCGCTGGTAGAACGCCGAGATGGCCTGCCGCATTCCGAGCAAGGCTGCCTCAGACGTGTCGGGTTTGCGTTTCACCCCAAGTTCATTCTGCTGAGCCTGTGATCCATGGCGTTCGAAGAAGTCAACGTCACCGGCCAGGTCAAAGAGTGCTGGGTAATTCACATACAGCCAGAACGAACGATGGATATCGCTTTGGTTGGAAACGAGCCCCATAAGGGCGACGCCATCCTGCCTTGCAACCTGGAACATCGCTTGTTTACCAGCCGCATCCCCAAGTGCAACACTGGCCATCAATTTGGCAATGAGCGCGTCTCGAGCAATTTCGTCTGGCCATGTCCGGATCGCTTCAATCACGGTCCGGGTGACCTCTTGGCCATCCGACCAAGACAGATCGTCGGGCAACGGCAGACCGTTAGCTGCCAGGAAGTTTTGGAGAGTGTTGTCTACGGGCAGCTCCAGCAGCACATCGACAAAGGTTTTTTTCATTTTCTTGGTCCTTATGAAATGTCGGTGTTCTGCGTGCAGGGGATGCTGGCGCTGGCCGACGGGTGGTAAACAAATACCCCGTCAAAGTAAAGTGGCGAGATACAGCGTAATTGTGTCCCGCTTATTTCCGATTGTCAAACTACGTAGAACATCTGGGTGAATGTGTATCTCAGTGCTATACTTTGAGGCTGACTTGATTAAGACAGGAGCTTTTCCATGGCATCGACCCTAGGAGCGCGTTTACGGCGTTTACGAGAGGCCAAAAAGCTGACGTTGCAGCAGGTAGCCGACGCCGTTGGCTGTACCAAGGCGTACATCTGGGAACTGGAAATGAAGGAGGGGCAACGCCCTTCTGCCGAGCGGATTCATCTGCTGGCCAAGGTTCTGGGGGTCACGATGGAGGACCTGATGAACGAATCAAATGAGCAGGTTCCCCAAGCATCCGTTGAAGACGTGGCCTTCTTTCGCCAGTACGCTGGCATGACGGAAGAAGAAAAGCAGCGCTATCAACAAGCCCTCAAACTGATGTTCCCAACTGCGGGGCAAGAGGAAACCAAGAGTTGAGTGACAGCGCTCAACTGACCCCGAGCAAGGCAGCCAACACCATCCTGCGATGGATTCGCGTGGCCAGTGGGGAGACGGCTGCGTACACAGACCTCGACATGGTTCGAGAGGGGTTGCCTGGCACTCCCTACGGAGAAGGCGTCAAGATCATCAAGCCCCCCATGGCGTCTCCAGTGAGAAGCTCAGAGGGAATGCTGGTGTGCAACCCGAACGATCCAACCGAATGGGGCATCTTCGTTAATGAGGATGCCAGCCCTGAACGTCGTCGCTTCACGATTGCTCACGAGCTGGGTCATTTTGTCCTCCACAGAGCCAAGCGGCGCACGTTCAACTGCGACAAAGCAGCTGTGCATCTGAGCTTGGAAAGTGCAGGCGTCATTGAGCGCGAGGCGGATGATTTCGCAAGCAACCTTCTGATGCCAGGGGATGTGCTGCGTGAGCGGATTACAAGTCAGGACGTTGACCTGCACCTTCTCAGTGGACTTGCGAAGTCATTCGGCGTTTCGTTTGAAGCGTTGTGCATTCGCTTCATCAAGTACACAGAAAAGCGAGCCATCTTGCTGCACTGGGACAACGGGTTCCTCAAATACGAATGGCGCAGCAGAAGTGCTGTGCTGAGCAACACTCGTATTCGTAGAGTTAGTGATCCGGTTGAGCCTCTGCGCAATACCGTTGCAGCAGATGAGAGCATTGCGCAAGAGTGGAATGGCATTGATATGTCTGCTGCCGTTTGGTGCGTTGGGGAACAACAGCACATGAAGCTTCAAGAGTTCAAGCACAGCTACGGTGTACGCGATCGTGTGCTGACGTTGCTGATCTTGGAAGACGCTGAGCCACGCAGGTGGGACAACTCCTGGAATGATCAACGGTCTTTCGACAGCTATGACAGGTTTGCTGGAACAGAGCGCTGAAGATCGCTCAGCTCAGATAAGACGGGACAGTATTAATGTATTTATCTGGTGACCGGTAGGTGGCGATCCATAGCGGTCGCTCGGAGGTTTGATTAGTTACCAAAGACGGCCGTGTAAGCCGCCCATGCTGCAAAGAGCCATACAAACAAGATGATCACGAGGCCCAAAAGACTCATAGGCTTTGCTTTGCCTTGCCTAAACCACTCATCCGCTTGAGTTCTACTGTCAATCACGACCTGATTTGGCACCATTCGGATTAGTAGCCAAACACCAACCGGAACAATTATTAGATCGTCCAGATAGCCTAATACTGGAATGAAGTCCGGAATCAGATCGATGGGGCTCAAGGCATATGCCGTAAGGAGGAAAGCGAAAGCACGAGCGTGCCACGGCGTTTGTGGATGTTTGAGAGCGAACCAAAGCGTCATGACGTCACGTTTCAATGCTTTTGCCCATGACTTGAGATTGCTAAATTGCATATCAACGCACCCTTACTCAACGGTCGATTGATTCCAAAATGCCTGCGTAATGCATTCCGCATCAGACAGGCGCTTGATTACGGCGTCTAGCTCATCGCCGTCAATGGATGTTGTTGAAAGCAATGCCTCTACTTCCACTCCGTCATTACCGAACGCATGAATTGTCAAATCTCGAGTCGGGTAATGCGATGCTTCTAGTTCCGTTTCCAGAAGTTCAAGGGCTTCCCTCTGTTTGTTCTTGGGCGCAATGACAAACACCGTGTAGGTAGCTTCAACGTTCTCAGTATCCAAGGGTTGCCTGTTGATGCGATTAACAACCGGACGAAGTAAGGTGTTTGCTGCCAAAACAAATAGCGCTGCCAAAATAGCTTCAACAATTAGGTCTGCACCTGCGCATGCGCCAACAGCGGCTGAACCCCATAGCGTCGCAGCAGTATTGATACCACGCACATTACCCTCTTCGCGCATGATCACACCTGCCCCAAGGAAACCCACACCAGAGACCACATAAGCAATCACGCTCACGGCTCCAGTAGCGCCCGTAAGTCGGTGAGCAATATCTACAAATACCGCTGCACCAACAGCTACCAGTACGTTTGTTCTCAAGCCCGCCGTACGCTGGCGATATTGACGCTCCAATCCAATCATTCCACCAAGCAAGAAAGCCGCAGTCAAACTCACTACGGTGTCCAAAAATGATGCGAGATGGATGTTGTTTATTGCTTGCACAAGCTGCCTTTTTGTTGATCAATTCATTACATCAATGTGACATCCAGCTGAAGTCACTGGTTGATGAGTAAACACGAATCTCTAGGGTCAAATGAATTAATACCTCGTGTTGAGAAAACTTCAGACTGAATAGGGTCTGGGTATCGCTAATTCAAATTCGATGGATTTCAATCGTCGTATGAACAATTTCGTCGTGAACAGACAGTTGCTGCCTTATGGCCATTGGCGTGATCGCGTGGTCACGCGTGACAAGGCTCACAGCACATGCATATGCATTTTTACCCACACGCCAAACATGCAAGTCTGTCATGCGTGTAGTTTCAGAGCTGTTTTCTGCAGTGATGACTTCTCGGATTTCATCCACGACTGGATGATCCATCTCTCGGTCCAGTAGTACCTTAGCGGTTTCTTTCACTAAGCCCTTCGCCCAAACTGCTACCAAGACTGCTCCGACGATACCCATGACTGGATCAAGCCAAGACCATCCGTATATCCATCCCCCCACTAATGCGATGATGGCCAAAACAGAGGTTGCGGCATCAGCAATGACATGAAGGTATGCAGATTTCAAATTCAAATCGTGCTGGTGCTCATGATCATGATGATGGTCATGCTCGTGATGGCCGTGGCCGTGATGTGCGTGCCCCAAAACCCATGCAGAAACTAAATTCACTAGAAGACCTAAGACGCCCACGATGATGGCTTCTTTGTAATGGATAGGTTCAGGCGAGAGTAGTCTCTCAATTGAACCGAACACCATCATGGCCGCCACGCCAAGTAAAAAGATGGCGCTGGTAAAACCAGCCAAGACTTCGATTTTCCAAGTTCCAAAGGCAAAACGTTTGTCCTCGGCATATTTGCGCGCAGCAGCATATGCAAACGCACTCAAGCCAATGGCCACTGCGTGTGAACTCATGTGCCACCCATCAGCCAATAGCGCCATGGAATTGAACCACCAGCCCGCTGTAATTTCTACCAACATCATGGCTGCGGTGATCCACATGACAATGCGGGTGCTGTTTTCAGCTGTCTCACTCCCTTCATCAAAGATGTGATCGTGAATCCACTCTGTGAGATTGGTATTTTTCATGACGCACTTTCTGTTGTCAGAGGTATTTCGTGATTTCTTTGAATTCGCGAATCGTCACATCCGAAGAATGGCCACCATCGCGAACGGTGTGCTCTAGGCAGTGATCGATGTGATCATGGACCAACGCTTTTTTAGCATTGGTGATGGCTTTTTCGACAGCTTGCAACTGTTGTGCGATCTCCAAGCAACCTCGCTCTGTCTCAAGCATTTCAATGATGCTTTTGAGGTGACCTTGTGCTCGCTTCAGTCGCTTTGCAATACCGGGATGAGTTTCGTGCTTCATTGTGACTGAAGTTTACCGCATCCTCCTGGGGAGGATGTTATTTGTTCAGTTTCCCATGAACGCGCAAACCATCCAGACCGCCGTTCCGACCGTCTCTGCGAGGGGGAGCAACAAAGCGAAAGACGAAAGAAACGGTGCTGTAAGGAATTGACTACTGTGCAAGCCGCGCCTAGGCATCTTTAAACCCTTAAATTGAGTACCTGCGCCCATCAAGTTGACAACGCCTGCGACGGCTCATGGTGGTTAGTGCTGAAAAATTGAGGACTTCCTCTCAATCTCCACAAATGCAGTTACTTGGAGGGGGGGTGACCCATAGCATGACAAGCGTTTTCTACTGGAACGCTAATCATGCAAAACAACAAACACATCTCAAATTTCGGGGCTGGCCCAGCCCCCAGACACCCGCAGCAAGAAGTCGTTGACCTAATCGCCGTGGCGCTGCTACGGCTGCGCGAAGCCGAAGCCTCAGCGCGAAATCCTTCACCTATTCGCAACAGTAGGGAGGTTTCACTTGGCTTCGCTGGCCAGAAGAGCGTGAATGCAAACACCGATCACTAACAAGGAGTTTGCACATGACGACACACGCACAACAATCAAAAACCATCTCGGTCGCGGCACAGGTCGGGCAGCTGGCACACCTGTCAATGCGCGACATCTGGGCTCTATGGGATGAGCACTTTGACGAGAGACCGCAGCACCATCACCGGACTTGGCTTGAGTCCCGCCTGGCATACAAGATTCAAGAAAAAGCATTCGGATCTCTTAAGCCAACGACGCGAAGAAAGCTGGAGGAAATCGGCGAAACAGGGCTGCTGCCCAAGCGCATGCAAGGTGATGCAGATCGCTTGCTGCCTGGCACGATGCTCACCCGCTTTTATGACGACCAGGAGCATAAAGTCGTTGTGCGTGGCGTGCGCGATTTTGAATATCGGGGGCAGCGCTTTAAAAGCTTGTCGGCGATTGCACGGCTGATCGCGGGTTGCCCTTGGTCGGGACCTGCCTTCTTCGGATTGAAGTCCAACAAGAAGGAGGCTGCATGAGAACCGCACGAACAACAAACGCCGCTACCCCATCCTTCATACCAAAAAAGCGATGCGCCATCTACACGCGCAAGTCGACTGAAGAGGGTCTGGATCAGGAGTACAACAGCCTTGAGGCTCAGCGTGATGCGGGCCTATCGTTTGTGAAAAGCCAACGTCATGAAGGCTGGCTGGCGCTGGATGACACATATGACGACGGAGGATTTTCCGGCGGCAACATTGATCGACCAGGGCTCAAACGTTTGATGCAGGACATTGAAGCCAAGCGCATCGACGTTGTGGTGGTTTACAAGATCGACCGCCTAACGCGTAGCCTTCCAGACTTTGCCAAACTGGTGGAGGTGTTCGACCGCAACAACGTCTCGTTTGTCTCGGTCACGCAGCAGTTCAACACGACCACATCAATGGGGCGCTTGACACTCAACATTCTGCTGTCTTTTGCTCAGTTTGAGCGAGAGGTCACGGGCGAGCGCATCAGGGACAAGATTGCCGCCAGCAAAGCCAAGGGCATGTGGATGGGCGGAACGCCTCCACTCGGGTATGACGTCGTTGATCGAAAGCTGGTTATCAACGAACGTGAGGCTAATCTGGTGCGAGACATTTTCAGCCGGTACGCAGAGCACGGTTCGGCAGCGCGATTAGTTCGTGAGCTAGATATCGAAGGTCACACCACCAAGTCATGGGTGACCCAGTCGGGTCAGCACCGCGAGGGGCGACCCATCGATCAGCAGTATCTGTTTTCCCTGCTGCGCAATCGCATCTACCTTGGGGAAATCAGTCACAAGGGTGAGTTCTATCCCGCGCAGCACGAGCCCATTGTGTCGTCGGAACTATGGGATCGAGTGTATGCATTTGTGAACCGTCGCAAGCAAGGGCCGAGAGAGCGCAAGGAGGACTACCCAGCGCTATTGGGTGGGTTGCTGTTTGCGCCAGACGGGCAACGCATGATCCATCACTACACCAAGAAAAAAAATGGTCGGATGTATCGGTACTACGTGCCGTACTTGGAAAGGCGGCGCTCAGCTGGTGCAACGCAAGACGGGAAAACCAAGAGCCTGGGGGCTTTGCCTGCGGCGGAAATTGAAGGTGCAGTGCTCAACGAGATCGAGCTGGCGCTCATGGAGCCAGAGCCATTAATTGGTGTGTGGCGCTCATGCTTGCGACACAGCGCAGGCGCAGATCTACAAGAAGAGCATGTGGCGGTGTCCATGCGACGCATCGCGGATGTGTGGAAACAACTCTTCCCGGCTGAGCAGCAACGCGTTGCACAACTACTTATTGAGCGCGTGAACTTTAGGGATGGCAGCCTGGACATCCATTGGCGTGAGGATGGCTGGATCGGTCTGGATCCTGAGATCGTGGCCCACCCCTATGTGGAAGAAGCCAAGGAATATGCGCAGGAGGTGATGGCATGACGACTGAGACTTATCAAGGCAACCCCAGGTTGCGCAGCGTTCGAATCGATGTTGACGGCAAGAGTTGTCAGTTCATGACGGACAGTCAAAGAGTGACGATGATCCCTCTCAAGATCCGGCGCAAGCAAAACAGAAAGCTGCTTACGCCGCCATCGGGAACGATGTCAAACGTGATGTCTGGCGGCGTGGATATCCCGATGATCAAGACCTTGGGTAAGGCGTTCTACTGGCAGCGCCTGCTCGAGGATGGTAAATATGCGACGGCAAGGGATCTGGCGCGTGCCTTCAATTTGGAGCCTGGGTGGGTGGCTGAGGTCCTTCGCATGACCATTCTGGCTCCAGACATTGTTGAGGCCATTTTGGAAGGTGTTCAGCCCAGGCATCTGAATCTGCAGACGATCCGTGGTCGGCATGAGCCTCTACCACGTGACTGGAAAGAGCAGAAAAAGATGCTTGCCTTTGTGTGATTTGGTTCAGTTTGACTTGACTGCAAACGGCCAAAAGCGGTCGCAGAAGAAGATGCCGTTGGTGCTACCAGAGAGGATTTGTAAAACCGGGTAAACCTTCACGGGTTGCGATCAGGAGTGCCAACCCATGAGCAACACATGGTGGCATTGCAACCCGAAAACTTCCGATGAATCGCTTCCCTGTCGGTAGCCTTTGACTATTACCTGGATTTGAATTGCCAACTGGATGCGACCTAACAGACCGTTTAAAGTGAGTCATGTTAAATTGCGAGACAGCACATGAACAAATCACCTGCAAAGGAGCAGACCATGGACAGCCAACAATCCAGCACGGGGCAGTGCCCCATCATGCACGGCGCAAATTCCAGTGCCAGTCACGCCAGCATGGCGCAAGCCTGGTGGCCAGAGTCATTGAACCTGGACATCTTGCACCAGCACGACTCTAAGACCAATCCACTGCAAGGCTTCAACTACCGTGAGGAAGTGAAGAAGCTGGATGTGGCAGCCCTCAAGAAGGATCTGACCGAGCTCATGACCAGCAGTCAGCCTTGGTGGCCTGCCGACTGGGGGCACTATGGTGGATTGATGATCCGCATGGCCTGGCATGCTGCGGGCACCTATCGCGTGGCCGATGGCCGAGGTGGTGCAGGTACTGGCAACCAGCGCTTTGCGCCTTTGAATTCCTGGCCCGACAACGGTAACCTCGACAAGGCCCGTCGCCTCTTGTGGCCCATCAAGAAAAAATACGGCAACAAGATCAGCTGGGCTGACCTGATCATCCTCGCAGGCAACGTGGCCTATGAATCCATGGGCTTCAAAACATTCGGCTTTGCCTTCGGTCGTGAAGATATTTGGCATCCGGAAAAAGACATTTACTGGGGCTCTGAAAAAGAGTGGTTGGCCAAGAGCGGCGGCGAAGGCAGCCGATACAGCGGTGAGCGTGACCTGGAGAACCCCTTGGCTGCCGTCATGATGGGCTTGATTTACGTGAACCCCGAAGGCGTGGATGGCAAGCCCGATCCTTTGAAGACCGCTCATGACGTGCGTGTGACCTTCGCCCGTATGGCCATGAATGATGAGGAAACCGTGGCTTTGACCGCTGGTGGTCATACGGTCGGCAAGGCACACGGTAATGGCGATGCAGCCAACTTGGGTCCCGCACCAGAAGGCGCTGATCTGGAAGAGCAGGGCTTCGGCTGGATGAACCACAAAACCCGTGGCATTGGCCGTAACACAGTCACCAGCGGGATTGAAGGCGCCTGGACGACCAACCCGACCCAATGGGACAACGGCTATTTCAAGCTGCTTCTCAACTATGACTGGGAGCTCACCAAGAGCCCAGCGGGCGCTTGGCAGTGGGTGCCCGTCAACATCAAGCCCGAAGACATGCCGCCTGACGTGGAAGATCCTTCCATCAAGTGCATGCCCATGATGACCGATGCGGACATGGCCATGAAGATGGATCCCGAGTACCGCAAGATCTCGGAGCGCTTTGCCAAGGATCAGGCTGACTTCGACGAGGTGTTTGCCCGTGCCTGGTTCAAGCTCACCCACCGTGACATGGGTCCCAAGACCCGCTACATCGGCCCTGAGGTGCCAGCCGAAGACCTGATTTGGCAAGACCCGGTGCCCGCAGGTAACAAGACCTACGACGTTGCCGCGGTGAAGGCAAAGATCGTGGCTGCTGGCTTGTCTGTCAGCGAGATGGTGAGCACCGCCTGGGACAGCGCCCGCACCTACCGCGGCTCCGACCACCGTGGCGGCGCCAACGGCGCGCGCATTCGCCTGGCACCCCAGAAGGACTGGGAAGGCAACGAGCCTGCCCGCCTGTCCAAGGTGTTGGCGGTGTACGAGAAGATCGCTGCCGACACTGGTGCCAGCCTGGCCGATGTGATCGTGCTCGGCGGCAGCGTGGGCATTGAGCAGGCGGCTAAGGCTGCCGGGGTCAATGTTCAGGTGCCATTTGTCCCTGGGCGGGGTGATGCCACGCAGGCACAGACCGATGCCGAATCTTTCGAGGTGCTGGAGCCCCTGGCCGATGGTTTCCGCAACTGGCAAAAGAAGCACTATGTCGTCAAGCCAGAGGAGTTGCTCTTGGACCGCGCCCAACTCATGGGGCTCACAGCTGCCGAGATGACTGTGTTGGTGGGTGGGATGCGCGTGCTGGGCAGCAACCACGGTGGTACGAAGCACGGCGTCTTCACCGACCGTCCGGGCGCGCTGACGAACGACTTCTTCGTCAACCTGACGGACATGTCCTACAGCTGGAAACCCACGGGCCGCAACAGCTACGACATCGTTGACCGCGCAAGCGGTGCCACCAAATTCACCGCTACCCGTGTGGACCTGGTGTTTGGCTCCAACTCGATCTTGCGGGCATATGCTGAGGTCTACGCGCAGGACGATAACCGCGAGAAGTTTGTCAAGGACTTCGTGGCTGCCTGGGTCAAGGTCATGAACGCAGACCGCTTTGACCTTTGATCGAGGTGCCCTGAGCCATTGGCTCAGGGCATGACTTCAACAGGATGGTTTACTCAACCGCATCACAAGGAGCCCATATGGCCAGCAAGAAACAGAGTATGGAAATCAACATCGGCATCTCGGATGCAGACCGCAAAAAGATTGCCTCAGGGCTTTCTGATTTGTTGGCGGACAGCTACACGCTGTACTTGATGACTCACAATTTTCATTGGAACGTCACTGGGCCCATGTTCAACACGCTGCACACCATGTTCATGACGCAGTACACAGAGCAGTGGGCTGCGCTGGATGTTATCGCGGAGAGGATTCGTGCACTGGGATATCCGGCCCCTGGCACTTACAAAGAATTTGTCAAGCGTGCGTCCATTTCTGAAATCGACGGAGTCCCCAAGGCCACCGAGATGATCAAGCATTTGGTCAAAGCCCAAGAAGCCACGGCGCGTACCGCACGCAACCTGTTCCCCATTGTGGACAAAGCCAATGACCAACCCACTGCAGACGTGCTGACTCAAAGGATTGATGTGCACGAGAAGACGGCTTGGATGCTGCGCAGTTTGCTGGAGGAGTAATGTTGACGGTGGGGGCTCAGTTTCAAGTCCCCAACTTCACAAAAAAAGGATGCTTGCCGAGACAAATCAGCAGTTCATGTACAACTGGTGTCACAGAGGCCATGTACCTCAACTATCGACTGCTTTGGGTCGGACGGCGACATACCTGACCGTGTCCGTCAAAGAACATCCGGACAACAGCAACTAACTGCCTAAACATCAGGCAACTTCCCCAGCGGCGAGCCAAGTGCTCGCTGTTTTCATTTGTGGCAGGGCATTGGCGAACCAGAAGTTTTCGCATGGTTCGCCAATTGGTCCCTCGTATGTTCGCCACCCGAAATCTCCAATGACACCTGTTCCTCAACAACGTCAAAGGAGTATTTCATGCCAGCAACGGCAACCGCACTCACCCGATCGACCCAAGAGGCGATCAACACCCTGTCACCCGGAGATCGCCGGGTGCTCAACGAAAACGAACTGGCCCAGCGCTGGGGCATCAGCCCCAAAACGCTTCAACGCTGGCGCTGTGAAGGTCGTGGCCCCAAGTACCTGAAATTGTCTAAACGCGTGAGCTACCCGCTCGAAGGCGTATTCGATTTCGAACACAACGCTCTGCACGTTTCGACGTCTGAGCGGGCCATGGCGTGAAGGGAGGATGACATGAACGATTTGTCTATTTTCCCCGCCGACATCGCCGAGATGTCCGTCACACAACTTGCCAATTTGCCTGCGCAGCAATTGGTCGAAGTCGACACCAACTTGGATCAGGCGATCGCTTGGCTCAAGGCAGCACGCGCAAAGCTCGATGGCGCTCTCGACCAGCGGTTTGGTGCACAGGGCCGCGATAGCCTGCATGCCTCTGGCCGTGACTTTGGCACTTCTCACGTCAAGACCGAAGGGCTGCACGTCAAGTTTGACCTGCCCAAGAAAGTCTCGTGGGATCAAAAGAAGCTCAAGACCATCGCCGAGCGAATCGTCGCTTCTGGTGAGGCTGTCGAGAGCTACCTCGACATCAAGTTGTCTGTGCCCGAGTCCCGCTACACGAACTGGCCACCTGCATTGCAACAGCAGTTTGCCGACGCCCGCACCGTCGAGGCAGGCAAACCCTCTTTCCACATTTCCCCTGACTCGGAGGTCTGATCATGAATCAGCAACTTGCCCCATTTGATTTTGAAGGTCGACAAGTGCGCATCGTGACTGATGCACAAGGTGAGCCATGGTTTGTGGCCGCTGATGTGCTGTCAACGATCAGCCTTGATCGCAAGGCACTAGAGCGACTCGATGACGACGAAAAGGGTGTGAACTCAATTCACACCCCTGGCGGAGTCCAAGAGATGACCACGGTCAATGAGCCCGGTCTCTACGCTCTGGTGCTCGGCAGCCGAAAAGCAGAGGCCAAACGCTTTAAGCGCTGGGTCACTCACGAGGTCCTGCCTGCTATCCGAAAGACTGGCTCATACGCTGTGCCCGCAATCGCTGCATTGCCCGCACCTACGCAAGACCGTGTCACATCGTTGCTCTTGATTGGTGAAGCTGTTGCCAAAGTTCCGGGTGTGAAAGCAGGCATTGCCATGGCTGCAACCCTCACGTGCATCCATGAAAACACCGGACTGGCCATTGAGACATTGCGCCGTGCGCTGCCTGCAGCCAACGAGCCGATCTGCTCCTTGAATGCCACTCAACTTGGCAAGCTGGTTGGCTTGTCAGCAAAGACCACCAATCTGCGCCTGGCCAACTTGGGTCTGCAAGTGCGCAATGAGCGCGATGAGTGGGAGTTGACCGAGATTGGTGAGGCCTGGGCGGAAGCCATGCCGTATTCGCGCAATGGACACAGCGGGTACCAGATTCTCTGGAATCCGACCGTTGCCCAAGAAATGCGGGAGGTGGCGTGATGGCACTTCCGATCATTACCGCTGATCAACGCCTGCGCGAGAAAAAAGGCGTCAAGCTGGTTCTTCTTGGCAAGAGCGGCATTGGAAAAACCACGCAGCTCAAAACCCTGCCAGAAGACAAGACGCTGTTCGTCGATCTTGAGGCTGGTGACCTGGCCGTCAAAGACTGGCGAGGGGACTGCGTTCGCCCAACCACCTGGCCGGAGTTTCGTGATCTTGTTGTGTTCTTGGCAGGGCCAAACCCTGCATTGCCCCCGGAAGCTCCCTACTCGCAGGCGCACTACGCGCATGTGTGTGAGCAATACGGTGATCCGAGCCAGCTGACCAAGTACGACTGCTACTTCGTCGACAGCATCACTGTGCTGGCACGCCTGGCACTGATCTGGGCCAAGACTCAGCCGCAGGCGATGTCTGATCGAACAGGCAAACCCGATACCCGTGGTGCCTATGGGCTTTTGGGTAGCGAGATGCTCGGTGCGCTGATGCATCTGCAACACGCTCGCGGCAAGCACGTCGTGTTCGTGGCCATCCTGGACGAACGCCTCGATGACTTCAACCGCAAGGTGTTCGTCCCGCAAATCGAAGGCTCAAAGACGGCTGCCGAGTTGCCCGGCATCGTCGATGAAGTTGTGACGTTGGCCGAGATCAAGGCCGAAGACGGTGCGCCCTATCGCGCCTTCGTGACGCACACGCTCAACCCCTATGGCTTTCCAGCCAAAGACCGTTCGGGCCAGCTCGAAATGCTCGAACCCCCAAACCTGCTCGCGCTCATTGAGAAGTGCGCAGCAGCAACCCAACCTCAAAACAACAAGGAGTAAACCATGTCCGCTTGGAACGATTTCAACGATGCCGAACAACAACAATCATTTGACCTGATCCCCAAGGGCACGGTGGCTCCGGTGCGAATGACGATCAAGCCGGGTGGCCATGACGATGCCAGTCAAGGCTGGACGGGTGGCTATGCAACCCAGAGCTTTGAGACGGGGAGCATCTTCCTTGCCTGCGAGTTCGTGATTCTGGACGGTGAATACGCTCGTCGCAAGATGTGGTCGAACGTCGGCTTGCACAGCTCTAAGGGACCTGCCTGGGGAAACATGGGGCGCACATTCATTCGTGCTGTCCTGAATTCTGCTCGCAATATCCAGCCGCAGGACAACTCTCCCCAAGCGTCAGCCGCACGTCGCATCCAAGGCTTCAACGAGCTCGATGGCATTGAATTCGTGGCACGTATTGATGTTGAAAAGGACGGACGCGGTGAACTTCGCAATGTGGTGAAGATTGCCGTGGAGCCTGACCAGGCCGACTATCCGCGTGCGTCAGCGCCTGCCGCTCAACGTCCTGCTGCGACCTATCAAGCACCTCCTGCCAGCAGTGCTCCTGCACAGGCTGGGCGCGCACCTGTCTCGGGCAAACCGAGCTGGGCTCAGTAAGGAGGGTTAATGAAATGCTGGGTCTGCAACAGACAGGCCCGGGGTTTCGGCCACACCGACAACCGTCACGGTGTGGGCCATCCCCGGCGCTACCCAATCGACTGGGTTTTTTGCTCGAAAAAATGTCAGGACGTCTTCCATGCGATGTACGGGAACTGGCAGCGCGTGCTCGATGGGCGAGTCGATATGAAGGAGGTTCCCATGATCGATCCTTCTGATATCGAGCTGGCCTCCATGAAAAAGTGCCTCAAGGCATTCGGTGAGTCAGCAGGCGAAATTGGCTTTGACAAACCACTTGGGGAATATTCCGAAGAGCAAGCCCTGCGCGTTATCGATGCCATCGTGACGTGCTGGACCGATGCCATGCTGGCACATCACGAACAGACGAAGTTTCCGCCAGTGCGTGGGATGAAGGCAACGCCTGATCCTCTGGCACACCCATTCGCCGACATGGAGGATGACTTGCCTTGGGTGGTGGAAGGAGAGAAGAAATGATTGACTTCAATTCTTCTTCCAGCATCTCGGGTCAGGTCAGTGCGCTCATCGATGCCGCGCTGCAAAAGCGTCAGGCCGAACAACGTCCGAGAAGTTATCTCGGTGCATCGCGCTTAGGCGTCTCTTGCGAGCGAGCCTTGCAGTACGAGTTTGCGAAGGCTCCAGTAGATCCTGGTCGTGAGCATCCTGGCCGATTGCTTCGCATCTTTGAGCGTGGCCATCTCTCAGAGGAAAGCATGATCCAGTGGATGCGGCAAGCAGGCTTTGATCTGCGCACGACCAAACCCAATGGCGAGCAATTCGGATTTGCGGCACTCTATGGTCGCTTGGCTGGCCACATTGACGGTGTGATCGTTGGTGGTCCTGATGGCTTTAAGTATCCCGCCTTGTGGGAGAACAAATGTCTTGGCTCCAAGTCCTGGCGTGACCTCGAGAAAAACAAGCTGGCGATCTCAAAGCCGATCTATCACGCACAGGTGGTGCTGTACCAGGCCTATCTGGAGCTGCATGAGAACCCTGCGGTTTTCACGGCAGTCAATGCCGACAGCATGGAGATCTATACCGAGTTGGTGCCCTTTGATGCGGCATTGGCGCAGCGCATGTCTGACCGTGCGATCAAGGTGATCTCTGCGACCGACGCGGGCGAATTGCTCGCTCGCGCTTACCAAGACCCCACTCATTTTGAATGCCGGATGTGCTCATGGCAGGACCGGTGCTGGAGACAAATCAATGACGGACGTTAATCAAATTCTCAGCGAAAAGCTGGTCGATGCACATGAGGCGGCCTACTGCTTGAAGATGCCTTTGTACCTTTTCACACACCCCAAAGAGCGTGAGCGTCTGGGTCTGCCGCATTACCGCGTCGGAAAGATGGTTCGCTTCAAGGTGAGTGAACTGATGGAGTGGATGCAGGTGGGGGGAGAGAAGTCGGATGCTTGATTTCAATGACAACGACTCGCCTGCGCACAAAGACACGGATGCCACCAGAGAGCAGTTGCGTGCATCGCTGATTGATCGACTCGAATCGGTTCTGACGGGATTGTTCCCTGCTGGCAAGAAGCGACGCGGCAAGTTTCTGATCGGGGACGTCTTGGGCAGTCCTGGTGACAGCCTCGAGGTTGTCCTTGACGGGGAAAAGGCAGGGCTCTGGACAGATCGAGCCACTGGTGACGGCGGCGACATCTTCGATCTGATTGCGGCCTACCTCGGCGCAGACGTTCAGTCCGACTTTCCACGGGTACTGGGCTATGCCGCTGAAATGGTCGGCCAAGCTGCACCCACCCCAACCCGCAAGGCAAAGAAGGAAGCTCCGGTAGATGAACTGGGACCAGCTACGGCCAAATGGGACTACTTTGATCCCACTGGCCACCTGATCGCTGTCGTCTACCGCTATGACCCACCCGGGTGCAAGAAGGAGTTCCGTCCCTGGGATGCCAAGCGACGCAAGATGGCCCCGCCTGATCCTCGTCCGCTTTACAACCAGCCGGGGATGCTTGCTGCTGAGCGAGTGATCTTGGTCGAAGGCGAAAAGTGTGCGCAGGCATTGATTGCCGTAGGCATCACGGCCACAACGGCGATGCATGGAGCCAACGCACCGGTGGACAAAACCGACTGGTCACCTTTGGCTGGCAAGGTCGTCCTGGTCTGGCCTGATCGGGATAAGCCGGGCTGGGAGTACGCGATGGCAGCGGCGCAGGCGGTATTGGACGCTGGCGCTCTCTCATGCGATGTGCTTTTGCCGCCAGATGACAAGGCCGATGGCTGGGATGCAGCCGATGCGTTGACCGAAAGCTTTGACGTTGACACGTTCATTGCGTCTGGTCCGCGCATGTGTGTGAAGTCCACCAAGGCCATGACAACGCAGGATGCGACGGTGTGGGCGACCGACGATGCACTGACGCTGGCGTTCACCTCCCGGTACGCAGACGAGTGGCGCTATTGCGCAGCCTGGGGGAAATGGTTGGTGTGGACCGGTTGCCGCTGGCAGCCCGATGAGACATTGATGTCGCATCACCTCATTCGCGCCATCTGCCGCGAGGCTGCGCTCAAGGTGGACTCGCATCGTCTTGCTGCCAAGTTGCTGGCCAGCAGCACCGTGGGCGGTGTCGATCGCATGGCCAGGTCAGATCGCCGCCATGCCTCCACTACCGAGGAGTGGGACG